>Ga0073932_1000174_pt1 | contig 168386 bp, 149 predicted proteins | sample DewCreD2012metaG_FD_76967 | JGI IMG/M metagenome (GOLD analysis project Ga0073932, IMG submission 76967) | Hot spring sediment bacterial and archeal communities from British Columbia, Canada, to study Microbial Dark Matter (Phase II) - Dewar... ... | reverse complement strand
GGGCCTACAACGGCGAGTGGATGGTCTCGGCCGATGGCGGCTCATGGTGGAGCTTCACTACTCGACCCTATCCGGCGGCCTTTGGCAAGACCGCCCCATCCAATGGCGCGACCAATCAACCGCTCAGCCTGACGCTGCGCTGGCAGGCGACCAGCCCGGTGACCCATTACACGGTCTGCTACGCGGCCAACAGCTACACCTGCTCCACCTGGCAGAACGTGGGTACCAACACCAGCCTGACGATCAGCGGCTTACTGCCCAACACCCGCTACAACTGGCAGGTACGGGCCTACAACGGCGAGTGGATGGTCTCGGCCAACGGCGGCACGTGGTGGAGCTTCACCACTCTATCAGGGGTCTCCTGGTCTAACCCGATGGCACGATGGGAGTGAATGACGGCGGATAAATTTTTAGACGGAGCATAGCAAAATTAGGCCGGGCAGGCAGCCCCACACCGTTTTAGGGATGGGACTGTCTGCCCGGCAAACTTTGCGGACAGCGCGCTTAATATTTTCCACTGCGCAGGCCGCCGACCGGATGGGTGTTGGCTCGACAGAGGGCTTCGCGGATTACGACAATATCGCCGCGTTTTTCGTCCCAGCCGTTTTGCCGGACGATCCGCTGGAAGTATTTTTGATCTTGGCCTGGGCCTTCGGTGGTCCAGGTGGGGGTGGCGCAGGCCCGCCGCAGGCAGCATTCAGGCGTGGCGTAGGAATAATTAATTTTTCCGCCGGAGACGATCATGCCGCAGCGCGCCATCTTGGCCTTGGGGTTGCCGGCGAAGGCGGCCACAAATCGTTCCAGATAGTACGGGAACATATCATCATCATCGTCGAAGAAGCAGACCAGTTCGCCCTGGGCGTATTTCAACCCCTGGTTGCGCGCATACGAGGCACTGGCTTTTTCGGCATGGTGGTAGACCTGGATGCGCGGGTCGTCAAAGGTTTCGGTCAGGCCGCCGTCGTTATCCACGATGATCAGCTCCCAGAAGGGATAAGTTTGGGCCAGGATCGTTTCGACAGTGCGGCGGATGATGTGGTTACGCCGGTACGTGGGCATGATAATGCTGACGAGGGGTTGATAGGCATCGGCGGCGGTGAGGGGAGAGGGGGTTAACACCCAAATGTCATCATGTTCGCGCAGGCCGCCGTCCAGCGTCAGGCGGCGCTGTACCTGATAGCCAGTTTTGGCGATGAAATGGTGAATATCGCTGGTCGTCCAGCGCGTTTCGAGGAAGTTGTCGCCTACCCGGCGGGTATAACGCCGTCCGCGGGCAGCCGGAGGCAGCCAGAAATCCAGGACGACGGCGCGGCGGGCCAGGCGGGCGGCTTCGTTCAGGCTGCGCTGTACCAGCCATTCGGGCAGGTGTTCGAGCATGTGACGCAGCAGAACGACATCGAAACTGCCGCCGGCGAAGGGAAGCCAGCCAGAATCGGCCTGCACCACTGGCACGGTGGAAAAAAAACGGCGCGCGGCGGCTAACATTTCTCCGGTAATGTCTGCCCCAAGCAGAGAAAGTTCAGGCAGGCGCTCTAGGTGAATCCACAGTGCGCCTGGACCACAGCCTACGTCCAGCACCCGGTTTCCCAGTCCGGCCAGCAGAGCGGCCAGTTTCGCGCGGACGCTGCTGGCGGCGGGGCGGCGGCGCTCTTCCAGGACAATGTGCTCGATGCGCGTTGGATTCCAGGTGTGCCAATTCTGCCAGTCGCGCGGGCCGTTGGGAGGGGGCGCAGACTCTGTGGGCGTTGGCAGTGTCAGGGACGGGCGCGCTGCTACCGGGGTTGTCTGCGCGCGATCAGGCTCGTGGGCGTAGCGGTGCAGACTGCCGACCTCGTCCGGGGCCGGCCCGGCGGCTCCACGCTGGATTTGCGCCAGAAGCTGATAATTCGCCTGGGCGGGCGCGTCGGTCATGGAAGGCGGCTCATGGTCGAGGTGCAGCAGGCAGTTGGGCAGGCGCTCGATGCGCGCAGCCCGCGCCAGGCGCTGCCAGAACTCGCGGTCCTCACTGCCCCAACCGCGAAAGCGCTCGTCGTGCCCGCCAATCGCCAGGTAAAGGGCCTGATCTACCCACAAGCACCCGCCTTGCGAGGTGTCATAGATCCGGCCGCTGTAGCTTTCGGGGCGCTGCAGGCGGTTTGCCGAGGCGTCGGCCAGGGCGCGGTCGGTCCCGGGCCGGTCGAGATAAAGGACACGAGTATAGGGCTGGAGCGCGCCGGAACCTGAGCGCAGGGCTTCTAACCCTTCGCGCAGAAAATGGGGAGGCAGCAGCAGGTCGGCGTCTAACAGGCATAGGGCACTGCCCCGGCTGCCAGGGTGCACCGCCCCAATATTAAAAGCCCAGCCCCGGTTATAGGGACCAGGGTTGCGGGCAAAGATGTACTGGTCTACGTAAGGGGCCACTGCGTTGCGCAGGTGCGGCTGTTGATCCTGCTCCACCACCACTACGCGGTAGCGCCAGCGTTCCAAATTCTGCAAATTCAGACTGCGCAGGCACTCCAGCAGGTTGCGCAGGCGGCGCGGTTGGTCGGGCCGGGCGCGCGCCCCAATGATGACGGTTACTTCGCGCGCCTGCTCGTGTTCTTGTTCCATCAGCAACTGCCAGGCGCGGGTAATTGCCTCTAACGGAACGTCATCAACCCCGCGCCCTCCGGCCAGCGCCGACCGGGTGGTATACCAGTGATGGTACACCAGGTTTTCGTACACCGAACCCAGGTAAACCGGCTCGGAGGCACTGCCCCGGCCAAAATCGCGGGTGCGCGCTAACCCGGCGATCTGCCCGCCGCGCCGCAAGATCTCCACGCTGATGCGCTCGGCCACATCCAGGCGGCTGGGGCGGTCTTTTTCGTTAAGAAAAGTTACATCCAACTCATCGAACAACTGCGTGGGGAGCATCAGGCAGGAGGGGTGGATGTAATTGCGGTGGTGGCGGATGCCGGCGGCCTGCACGGGGCCGCTCAACAGCCCGCGCAGGTGCGCCAGCCAGTTATCGGATAGGGGGAAGGCGTCGCTGTCGAGCGTGACGAGGTAAGGGGCCAGCAGACCGCGGGCGGCCAGGTGGGTACGTGCCAGCTCCAGGGCCGGGCCGTGACCGATGTTGGCGGCGCTGCGCAGCAAGAGGATATCGCCGCGGCGCGCCAGCAGGTCCAGCCAGGTCTGAGTGCCGTCATTGGAGGCGTTATCCACCACGACCAGGCGGGCATCTTGCCCGGCGGAGTGGCGCAGGGTGCGCAGGATGGAGATTTGCAGCATCTCAAGCGCGTTGTGAGCCACCATTAAGATGTGATAGGTGGGCCGGCGCTCGGCTGTCAGCGGGTCGCTACCCTGCGCGGCGGGTGGCGGCTTGGGCGCTGAGGGGCGGGCGCGCCTGGGCGGCGGGCGGCGGGGCGGCATTGGGCGGGGCGCTGGGCGTTGAGGAGGCCGAGCGCTCGCCTGGGCGGTCAGGTGGGCGTAAAAGTCAAAATCCAGACCCATCAAGTCGGGCAGACTGCCCTTCCAGAGCGACCAGTACGAGCCGCTGAGGGTTTTGGGGCTGGTATTGCCAGCGTGGATGAGGGCCACGTAAAAGCGAAAATCGGGCAGGGCCACGGCCTGGTGCAGCCGGCGGCTCATGATAAAGCGGGTATCTTCACCGATCTGAATATTGGGGAAGGGCGAGCGCTGCCAGAAAGCGCGGGTATACAGCAGGGTTCCACCGGCCAGCCAGTCACTGCGGCCTGGCGGGTAAGTGTAGAGCCAGGCCCTCCCACTGCGCACCTCGTAAAAGAGCATCTGGCGCAGGCTGCACACTTCCGCGCCGGCCTCTTGCATGGCCCGCACCTGAAGGCTCAGGCGGTTGGGCGCGCTCCAATCGTCGTCGTCCCAGTGGCAGATCAGGTTTCCACGGCTCATTTCAACGCAGAGGTTGCGCTTGGTGCCCAGACTGCGCTGTCCTTCGAGAGTCACGTAGCGGATTTGGGGGTGCGCGGGGATCAGGTCGGCCACCCGGTCTTTGCCATCATCGGCGATCAGCAGTTCTTTGTTGGGGTAATCTTGCGCCAGAAAGCAGCGGATAGCCTGCGGAACAAAGGCGCGGCGGTTGGCCGTCGGCATGATGCAAGAAACCAGGGGGAGCGGTTCAAGCGGGGTCATACAAGCGCTTCCTCCTCAGTGGGGGGCGTTGCACCGGCGGGCTGGTCGAGTTCGAGCGAAGAAGTGCGATCTTCACAATCGAGATCAACGTCGAAATTGAAAGGATCAAGCGCAGCCGAGGCGGCGCGGGCGGCCTGGCGGCGGGCGCGTTCTTCGGCCCGGAACATGGCGGCGATGGCGGCGTCCACGCGGTTGCGGCAGATGGTGAGGTCAATCGGGGTGCTGGTTGTGCCGTTGTAAGTTTCAAAGGCCTGTACGTGGTCCTGTTCGTGGGGGGCCAGGATGTTATCAATGGCGTCTTGCACGCGCTGGCGCTGGCAGTCGGTCAGGCCGCGGAAATCTGAGGCACGGGGCAGGGTCACACGGGTCCGCACGGAGTACGTGGCGACCAATGTACCGGTGACATGCACGCAGGCGCGCCTCCGGCAGCCGCGGCAGCCTGTGGCCGGGGTGATTGTCAGGTTCTCGGTCGTGAAGGAGCCGCCGTCGAAGGTGGCGTTGGTGCGTCCGCGCAGGCGCAGAGGCCTGCCGCGCTGAAAATCAACGGCGTGGGTGGGTTCGCCCTCGCCGGTGAGAATGGGCTGTTCCAGGTCGGCCTGTTCCGGCGCGGATGCGGTTTCTGGCTCTGGTTCCTGGGCAGATTGAGGAGCGGCCGCGCCATCTTCCTGGGCTTCTTCTGGTTCTGGCTGGGAAGAGGGCATCCCAAACACAGGACCAGCCTGGTAGAGCGGCCCATTGCGGCGTTCCTGGGTGGTTGGGGATGGAGACGCCGGGGCGCTTTCCGGCAGGAGTTCTTCGGGCGTGCGGCGGCCCCGCCTGGAGCGGCCCATCCTACGCCCGGCGCCGGCGCGCTGTCTCATGGCTTGCCTCCGGGGCCAGTATTCGCGCGCCCGCCGCGTACCAGGGCTTCGAGTTGAGCGGCCAGGGCTTCCAGGTCGGCTTCTGGGCGGTTGGCGAGGTCTGGGAAGAGTTGGGTCAGCCAGGATCGAATGGCTTCGGGCGGTTCGTCGCCGGCGCTGTCCAGCGATTTTAACAGCCCGGCGTAGAAGCGCAGGGCCTCTTGCGGCGTTTGCGCGCCGGCCTGCCCGGTCTGGGCGGCGAGGCGCTCAACCAGGCCGGCCATATCCTGTAAGTTCACGTCACCGGCCTGCTCGCGCCAGGAACGCCAGGCGGCGGCCAGGTTTTCCATCTCAGGCCCTATCTGCAAGCCGCCGCGCGAAGAAGAAGCGATGGCGCGCTCGATCAGGCGCGCCAAAGCCTGTTCAACGGCGGTAGTATCGGCGGTGGCGGGAGCGTGGAATGCTTCGTCGGCGCTCGTGGCAGGCTGTACCTGGGCCAGCATTTCTTCGGCGCGGCTGTCGAGCAGCGCATCGGCCAGGATCGCTTCTTCCCAGTTTGCGCCTTCCAGAAGCGCGCCGCGCAGGTCGGCATGTGAAAGGTCGGCGGCGCGTAAATCTGCGCCGCTGAGGTCTGCGCCGCGTAAATCTGCGCCGGGCAGGCGGGCGCGGGCCAGTCTCGCCCCGGTCAGGTCGGCCCCGCGGAAGTTCACGCCCTCGCCGCTGGCATCTTCGAGGATGGCGCCGCGCAGTGAGGCCCGCGTCCAGGTGCTTTCGGTCAACCCGGCGCGCGCCAGGGTGGCTTCCGAAAAGTCCGCGCCATCCAGGGCGCAGTCTTCCAGCGCCGCGCCCTCCCAACGCGAAGCGGCGGCGCGCGCGTTTTTAAAGTCGCACAGGCGCACCGTTCCCCCAGAGAAGTCGCACCCGCTCAGGTCGGCCCGTTGAAAGTCACAGCCCACCAGGCGCGAATTTTTCAAGTCTGCACCGGCCAGCCGCGCCCCTGCCAGGCGCAGGTTATCGGCGTTCAGGCGTTCCAATTGCGCACCGGCCAGGTCTGCGCCGCTCAGGTTCAGGTCGCGGGCGCGCCGCCGCTCTTTGTGCAGCCAGAAAAGCCGCGCGGCTGTCTCTTGTAGATGTTTATTCTTCGGATCCTGCATCTGATTGCTCCGCTGAACCTGGGGGCGGGTCGCCGTCAAAGCGCGCGCCGGTGAGGTCTGCCCCGGTCCACCGCGCGCCTTCCAGGTTCGCCCCGGTAAAATCTGCGCCCAGAAAACGGCCGCCGCTGAGGTCCGCGCCGCTCAGGTTGGCGCCGCGAAATTTTGCCCCCGGCAGACTGCACCCCGTCAGCGATGCCCCGGCCAGATTGGCCTGCTGAAACGACACATCTACCCCCTGACAGCCATCCAGGCGTGCCGCGCGCAGGTCCGATTGGCTGAAGAGGGTATCTGAAAGGATAGCGTTGCGAAAATCCGCGCCGCGAAAATCCACTTCGCGCCAGAAGTTGTTTTCGGCCTGACTGCTGTGGAAGACCGCTTCGCGGGCATCGGCCCCGCGGAACTGGCACTGCCAGAGCGTTGCGCCCGCAAAATTGGCCCCGCGCAGGTTGGCCGAGGGAAAATCGCAGTCGGTCAGATGCGCACCCTGCAGGTTAGCCCCGCTCAGGTTCGCGCCGGCAAAGATGAGAAAATCGCCCTTTAAGCCTTCTAACTGCGCCCCGGCTAATTGAGCGCCGCTCAGGTCTACGTCTTTCAGCACCCGGTCTTCAGCGATGGCGCGCATTAACGTTTCATACGCATTGGTCATAGGGTTCACCAGTTCCGCGCGCGTGAAAAATAGACATTGCCTTCCTCATCCTGCTCGGCCTCCGCGAAGACCGCAGCGGGGCGCAGGTGCTGCATCGCGGCGTCCCAGGCGGCTAAAATCTCTGGCAAAGGGGCCTGCCAGGGCTTTGCCACCAGATCCACCCGCATGCCGCCCCAGGGCAGTTCGATGACGAGCGCAGGGGTGTTCAACAGCCGCTCGCGCCCCAATCGCTCCACCAGCCCTGGCCCAAGGTAGGTGCGCAGTCCCAGCCCGCCGGGCCCTTCACTCTCATATTCCGGGCCAGAGCCGGTGATGCCCATATCCATGCGGTAATGGGCTTTGTCGGCGGCGTTTTCCAGCGGGGGCTCTGGCGCGGCAAAGATATGTACCCAGGCTAACTCTGGGCGGTAGACGGCGGCCAGGGTATCTGAGAATTCAAAGAAATGCTCCCAGTCTTTGGGCGGCGTTTTGGGGCTTGGGCTCAAAATCAGGCCGGGGCGCCGGCTCAGGCGGATGAGCGTGGTGTGCTGGATGCGTTTTTTGCGCTTGAGGTTCAGGACATATGGAGAAGGCTTGCCCCCCGCAACCCGGCCAATCCGTTCCTGGTCGTAAGCCTGGGCGGCGCGTTCATCCAGGCCCCAAAACTCAATGGCAAACAAGGGATCGGCCTGGAAGGCGGCGAGGACGGGAAACAGCACTTCGTTTTGGAAAAAAGGCCGGTCACCGGTCATGTGCAGTTGAATTCTGCGTGGTTTCAAGGATTCCACTTTTCCCTCCTGGTCATGTTCCGGCGGCGGGAGCGATACGCCGCCAGCTACCGTTGACCCACTGGTGCGTGATTCGCCCGGACGCCGTATCATAATAGTATATCCTTGATCCACTTGCGCCCAGCGGCTCGCTCGGATGTACCTGCGGTCGGCCCTGGGGGTCGAGGTCGCGGTCTGAGCTGATAACTAACTCGTGATCGCCGTTGCTCTTGGCCGCCAGGTCGCGCTGTGCGCGCAGTTGACCGCTGTCGTTTAGTACGTCGGTGTCGCCGGTGAGATGTTTGTGTTCGATGATATCAATGCCGCCGCGGTTGTTGGGGCGCGTGCCATCGGGGCGGGTGCTGTGGGTGATGGTCTTTCTCGCCTCCGGCGAGCCGGCCTCGACCGGCCGCCCGCGCGCGTCAACAGTCTCGGTGAATTCGTGGGTCAGGCGCTGTCCGGGGGCGTTGTTGGGGGTGGCGCCAGCGGCGGCCAGCACGCCGCGTTCCTGGGGGCTGGAAACGTCGCGGTTGACGTTAGCTCTGAAGCCCGCCTCGGCCCACTCGCCGATGTCTTTGATATCTTCCGGCGGGGCGGTCTTGCGCTCTTCCAGGTAGCGGCGGCGGCGGCGCACGGGGTCGGGTTCGTCGCCCTGCTGAGGCCGGCGCGCGGCGGCTTCTACCTCATCGGGGGTCATGCCGTCCATGCGCCCGTTTTTATCAAACTTGCCGGTTTCAGGGTCCACCGACCATTCGGCGGCGTGTTCCTGGCGGACGGCGGCATCGGGCGCGGCGGCGGAGTCGGGCGCGTTGAGTTTGGCTCCCAGTTCGGGGTGGGCCGCGCCGATTTCGTTCAGGGTTTGGGCCACCCGGCTGGTTTCGGTCACAATCTGGCGTGAAGAGACTTCGCCGTTCTGGATGCGGGTCTCCAGGTTACTGATGTCGGCGTGTAACTGTTCCAGACGCCCGCGCAGGGCCGGATCGAGGTTGGGGGTTTCGAGGAGGGTTTCAATCTTGCCGAGGATTGGGCCGCACGAGGGACTGCACGAGATCAGCCGGATCTCACCGAGGAAATCTCTGGGGGTGATGGCATGTTCCGAATCGCCGATCTTGTAGGGCGCGGCGGCCTCTTGCAGTTCGGCATTGGTGCGCTGGTTGGCAGGCGCGTCGGGATCGGCTTCCAGGCGGGGGGTGTCGCCAGTTTCGGGCCGGGGCGGGCCAGAGGATTCGACCTGACGGGCCGAGGCTTCCAGATCGCCTTCGGCAGGCCGTGGAGCGGCGGCTTCGCCTTCCGCGGCGCGCGGGGCAGGCGTGGGGGCCTCTTCCGCGGTGCGTGGGGCGGTGGGTTCGGCGGCTTCGCCTTCCGTGGCGCGCGGGGCGGCGGGTTCGGCGGCTTCTTCGGGGGCGCGTGGGGCGGCGGGTTCAGCGGGTTCGGCTTCCGCCGGGCGCGGAGCCGCCTCGCCGCCTTCTTCCACGGGCGTGCGTGGGCGGATTGATTCGGCAAAGGCGTGAGCGCGAGCGCCGGGTACGGTGCTGGCCCCGGCGTGCATGGAGCGCGCCTGCATGCGGCGCACCGGGCCGATTTCGCCCAAACCGGCGGTGAAGACCGAGAACAGCATGGCCTGGCCGAAGTTCTCCCATGAGAGGTCACCCTGTACCAGTTCAGTCCCGACTTCGAGGACGGCGTCGGTTGCCAGGTTTGCGCCGAACTGGAGCAGCCGCCCGGAGTTCTCAACCAGTTTGCCCACGCCAAAGCCGGCAGCGCCGCCAATCGCCCCGGTGAGCGCGCCGATCAGGGCCGCGCGGCCCACGCCTTCCGATAGGTCGCGGTTGGTCTCCCAGTTGTTCAATACCTGGATGGCCGCCGAGGTAGCCGCGCCGACGATGGCCCCGCCGACCACAGCTCCCACAAAAGCGGCCACTCCGGCGCTGGCTCCCAGGGCGGCGGCCCCGGCTCCTACCAGGCCGATGACCGCGGGCCCGGCAAAGACGGCCACGACCACGATGATGGCAATAATCAGCACCCACTTAACCACCGACTTCCAGGCAGGGGCCTCGTGCGAGGCGGCTTCGCGGGCCTGCTTGGGGATGCCGCGCGCGGGGTCGTCCATGCCCCGTTTGGTGGTATCCAGGCTGGTGTTCAACTGCTCCAGCGATTGATTCAGGCCGTTGCCAATACTGGTGGTGGTGTTGGTGACGGTGGTGTCGAACCCGGCAGCCACCTGCTGGAGATTGGCTACTCCTCCGCTGGCGGTTGTTTGGGTCTGCTGGGCATATTGGGCGCTCTGCTGGGCGAAGTTCGACTCGCCTCCACCCGCCAGCGAGGCCATTGAGCCGCTAAAGGCTTCGCTAGAGGAAGTCGCTAACTGGTCATTGCTGGATGTAACCCCCGCCAGGGCCGACATGGCCTGGGTGGCTGTGGTTTCCAGGCGAGCTTCGCCCTGAGCGGCTCCATCATTGACCTGCCCATCCAGTTTATCCAGTCCAGAGCGCACAGCGCCGAAAGCCTGGGTCAACAACCGGTCGAGCGTGCGGGGGTCGGGCGCGGGAGTGGTTGCAAAGCTGGCGCTGACCTGGCCCAACCCCTCTTCGAGCGAAGTGAGGGCGGCGGCCACCGCGCTTTGAATTGAAGCCGTTGCCGAGTGGGCGGCCTGTTCCACGGCGACCTGCTGCATGTAGCCGGTGTCATTGGCGGCCTGGCGCTGAGATTGTTCCTGTTCGCTCAGTTTTTGCAGTTGGCCGTTCAGCCCCGAGTCCACCGAAGCCAGCAGGGCGTCGCGGGTTGAGGCGGCGTTGCTGATGGCCTGCTCCAAACCCGACTGGAGCGCGGTGAGCAGGGCGTCGTACTGGTCATCGAGGGTGTTGCGGGCCTGGCGGGCTGCTGCAATGAGGGCACAGCGATCTTGCTTGCGGCCTTTGCCGACCTCACGGGCGCGTTTTTTGGCCTCTTTTTCCAGGTTTTTCTTGTAGCCTTTGGCCGTTTCGCGGGCCGCGTTTTTCTGGGCTTCGGCGCGGCGGTCGGTCAGGTAGCCGGCCCAAAAACTGTCTTTGCGATTGATGCGGCACTTGTGGTATTCAGCGACATATTCCTCGCCGCGCGCGATGGCCTGTTCGCCGGCCGTTACCCCAGCCTGTTGGTGGGCCGTGCGGCTGTTGGTATAGAGGGTGTTGATGGTGTTCAGGCCGTTGGTTTCGCCGGTATCTACCTGGCTGAGGGAGGCCTGGTGCTGAGCAGTAAGCTGGTCAATGGCCGCGCTGGTAGCGGCTTCCATTTGCGCCACTGCCGAGTCGTGCGCGGCGTGGATGCGCGCCCGCGCGCCGTCGGCGCTGGCATAAGCCTGGGCGCGGGCGACTTCAATGCGCGCCGAGATCGCCGCTTTTTCTGTTTCAATCCCTGCGCCAATATCGGCCTTGATCGCCTCGGCCAGCCCGCCCAGGCGGTTGGGGACCTCTTCCAGTGCGAGGGCGCGGGCTTCTTCCATGCGCTCTATGGCCTGGCGGAAGAAGGTACGGGCGCGCTCGCGAGCGCGGGTATGCTGGCGTTCATCTGCGCCGCGCGGGCCGCGCGCAAAATCCACCTGACCGGCCAGGTCTTCGGCTCCGCGCCCTGCGCTTTCGAGCAGACCGCTGGATGCCCCGTAGGCCGCCACGGCCTCACCGCGCGCGGCTTCCAGTTGCCCAATCTGGCTTTCGACTGAAGAGGGCAGTTCAGCGGATTGAATGCCGCCTGCTTCTTCACCACCGCCGCCGCCTCCACCTGCGTCTCCACCGCCCGCCCGCATGCTGACGGTTTCTGGGGCCGCTGTGAGCAGTTCAGCCGTACCCGCGCCGCCTTCTCCGGCGGCGGCTGGCCCGGCAGCCGCGCCTTCGGTCGCGACGGCAGCCGTCCCGGCCAGCGAGCCTTCTGGCGGGGCGTTGGCGGCGGCCTGCGCCGAAATGGCGGTTTCGGCGGGGCAGTCGTCCACCTCTTCCACCTCTGGAGATTCACTGTCCATGTTTTCTTCAGATTCGGTGGTTTCTGGCTCTGGGGGCGTTTCTTCTGGCTCTTCCTCTGGTTCTTCGGCCTCTTCGTCATAGCACTCGGCATTGAGTCCGCCTCCGCCCTCGCCGGTAACGCGCTCGCCTTCGCCGGTGGAATCGGTCTGAGTGGCTGTGGGGGCCGCCGCGGGCGCAGGCGCAGCTCCTGGCGCGGCGGGCGCTGTGCCCCCGCCCCCCGGCGCTGAACCCGCTCCGCCTGCTCCAGCAGGCGCGGGGCCCCCACCGCCGCCACCTGCCGGAGCGCCGCGCCGCTCTGCCGGTTCGGCGGCAGGGGCTGGCTCTTCAGCCGTAGATGTTTCTGGGCCGGTGGCAGCGGCTGGCGGGGCTGTCTCTCCGGGAGTTTCAGCCGCGGCCAGGTCTTCCGCTGGAGTCTCCGCCCGTTCAGCGGTTTCGGTGGCTGTGGTGGGGGCTGTACCTTCTCGCTCGGCGGCCCCGGCTGCGGCGGTGGCCTCGCCTTCTCGCGCGGTGGTTGGTTCCGTGCCTGCGGCTTCGCCTTCAGCCGCTGCTTCGCCTTCGGCCCCTGGCTGCGCGGCGGCCTCTTCTTCCGCGGTGCCAGGCGCGCCCTCTTCTTCACTGGTGGTCTCTCCGCCGCCGGCAGTCTCTCCGCCGCCGGCAGTCTCTCCGCCGCCGGCGCCTGGTCCCTCAGCAGGTTCCATGCCCGGCTCGAACTGGCGGGTAGCGTTTACTTCTAACTGCCTTTGCAGCGGTTGAACTCCATCCTCATCGCCCAGAGTTTGCTGAACCACGTGGGTGGATTCGTGCGCCATCAGGCGCAGGTCGTGAGGCGATTCGCCGGGACCCAGCCAGATGTCGCGCCCATGAGTAAAGGCGCGTGCATGCAGGGTGCTGGCGGCCCGCCGGGCCGCGCCATCATGATGGACGCGCACCCCGCTCAGGTCCACCCCCAGCCCCGGCTCCAGTGCCCCGCGCACGCCAGAGGCCAGCGGCGAGCCGGGCCCCGGGTGGCTGACTGCCCCACTGACAGCACTGCTAACAGCCGGCGTGCCGCCTCCACTGCCACTTGCCCCGGCGGCTTCGCCTCCGCCGGGCGCGCGCTGTAGCTCAGGGGAAGGCTCGCCTTCCTGGGATTCAGGTCCGGCGCTCGCGGCTTCGTCATCGCAGTTCTCACAGGGCTGAACGGGCTTCTGCTCTTCCTCACAGTTTTCGCACGGCTGGATCACCTCTCGCTGGACGGGCTGCTGTTCTTCTTCACAGTTCTCGCAGGGCTGGACCACCTGCCGTTGGACGGGCTGCTGTTCTTCTTCACAGTTCTCGCAGGGCTGGACCACCTGCCGTTGGACGGGCTGCTGCTCTTCCTCACAGTTTTCGCACGGTTCCTCGGCCTGCGGTTGTTCTTCTTCCTCAACTTTTGCTCCGGCTTCTGCCGCGCGTTGGAGTGTCGCCATGCGTCCCACGGCGGAAGGCCCCAGCGGCGTGATCGCCGGAGCTGGCTGACCCGACGTTACCCGGCTGGCGGCGGCGTCGGCCTCGCGCTCAAAAGGGTCGCCTGGCTGGCTGACGGCCAGCTTGAACTGCACCGCTCCCCCGGCGGAGGCCCCGCCCAGGGGCAGGGCCGGCCCGGCAGCGTAGAAGGCGCTCAACGGGGCACGCGGCGCTGTAACGGTTGTTTCCGCGGGCCCTCGCTCCGCCTGAAGCGACCCTGCCCCGCCATCCGCTGAACTGCGGCGGGGCGGCGCGGGGGTTGAACGCAGTCTGGTCTTTGCCTGCGAGGCTCCCATACCAATCCTACAGCGAAAGGATGCGCATAAATTGATCGTACTGGTAGGCCGGGTGGTCCACGGGCCGGTCTTCATCCAGCGGGCAGACGGCCCCAGCCTTGCGATACTCGGCGCGCACAGCGCCGCGCAGGTGTTCATCCTGCACGGTTCCACTGCCGCTGCTCACAGCCAGCAGCGCGGCCAGCAGGGCCGCGTTACGAATCTGCCCGCCAGTCAGGTCACAGCGGGCCGCTACCTGTGCGAGCAGTTCTGGCCGGACGGCGTGGCCTTCTGGCAGGTGTAGTTGCCAGATTGCCAGGCGTTCCTCGGCGCCCGGCGGGACGAAGTGAACCACCACGTCCATGCGCCGCTGGAAGGCGCTGTCTATGTTCTGGGCGGCGTTGGTCGTCACCAGGATGATGCCGCCATAATGCTCCAGGCGCTGCAGCAGGTAGTTGGTTTCGAGGTTGGCGTAGCGGTCATTCGACGACTTCACTTCGGTGCGGTTGCCCAGCAGCGAGTCGCCCTCATCCAACAGTAAGATGATGTCCATCTCTTCGGCGCGTGAAAGCACCCGGTGCAGGTTTTTCTCAGTCTCACCGATGTATTTATTGATGATGGATGCCAGGTCCACCCGGTAGAGATCCATGCCCAGGCTGGCGGCCAGGATGCGCGCGGCCAGGGTTTTGCCGGTTCCGCTGGCCCCTGAGAAGAGGGCGCGCACGCCGCGGTTGGGCGAGGGGCCAAAGGCCGGGCCGAGGTGATCGAGCAGGTGTTCACGGTGCAGGCAGCGTTGTTCTAATTCGCGCAGCCGGTCGAGCGTTCCGGCAGAGACGATCAGTTGATCCCAATCGCCTCCGGCTTCGATGCGGTCGGCCAGGTTATCGAGCATCTGGCGGTTGAGGGCGCGCGCGGCCTGACGCACGTCTTCCAGGCGCACGGCGCGGCGGTTTTCCAGCCCGGCCTGGGCAATCGCCATGGCCGCCGCCTGGCGAATGTAGCCGCCCGGGAGCAGAAAGCGGTTAGCGATGACCGGCAGGTCTTCAGCGGGGAAATTCTTCAGGGCGGCCTGCCAGTGGCGCAGGCGCAGGTCTGGGCCGGGGGTGGGGATGGTCAGAGCCAGCACCTGGTCGGCCAGGCCGCCGCGCAAACCGCCTTCAGCCCCTAACAGAGCGATAACCGGGCCGTTGTACCCCAGTAAATCGGGAATCTGGCCGGTTTCGCCGGGGCCGAGATCAAAAGTAAACACCGGGACGGCGTGGAGCAGCGTGCAAAGCACGCCCAGACCCCGGTCGCGGCGGTCTTCGCCGGGTGGTTCGGCGCTTTCCACCGGGCGAGCTGGCAGCGGGGCGACTTCCATCAATCGGCGGCCCAGCGAGCGCGCCAGCGCCCCGGCAATGCGCAGCCGGTCGCTGCCAGGCGTGCCGCGCAGGGCTAAAACGCGCGCGCGCCCATCCTGCAAGAGCGCGGGGGCTTGCAGCAGCCGCTGGCGGAAGTCTGGCGGCAGGATCAGCTCTTGGGGGAGAGGGAAACTTTCAGCCGGATGCAGGGCCGCCGAACCGGTAGACAGGTGATCCGCCCCGCGCGCGGCTTCCCATGCGGCGGCGGGGACGCGCAGCAGCCATTCGGAGCGGGGCGCGTGGGGGTTGAGGATTTCTAACGCCCCCACGCGCAGCAGGCCGCCGCACACGGCAAAGGCATCTGGCCCCATGCCGGGCACGGCGGGGGCCAGAAGTTGGGCCAGCAGTTCCTGGGTGGGGCGGCGGTCGGTCAGGGGAGCTTGCAGGTGGGCAAACAGCGTGCCAAAGCGCGAATCTTCTTCCACCAGCCCGCACAGCAAAAAAGCGGTTCTCCCCAGACTGCCGGTTTCCGGCAGGTTTTTCAGGGCCAACAGCGGCAGGGGGGGCGCGGATCTGGGCGCGCTCGCTTCCCAATCGCAGACCTGTTCTTCCCACCAGGCTGCCGGATCGGGCGGCAGGTCGGCGGGCAGATAAGGCGCGATTTCTGCCTGGTAACGGCCCCAAAAGGGGTAGCGTTCTAACAGGTCTTTCAGGGGCTGGCCCAGGCGCTCGACGCGGTGTAAGAGCCGCACAATGGCCCCATAAAACAGGATTTGGAAGTGCGCGCGCGGGCTGCGCGGGATGAGATCAAAACAATTGGGCATGAGTTCCTCTGTTTATTTTTCTATGCACCGGGAGCAGGCTCTCGGTGAGCAGAAAAATAGAGACGCCGTTCCTTTATGGTTCAAAATGAAAGTACACTTCGCGGCCAAAGAGGGGCAGCCAGCCGGGGTCGCGGTCTAAACCGGCCAAACGTGCCGGCAGCGAGATGTTCTCCAGAGAAGTTACCAGGTCAATCTGAGTAGGGCTGAGGTATACGCGGGCGGGGAGCAGCAAAAGGGCCGCCGGAATGTCTTGAGCGCGCGCCAGGCGCAGACCCAGCACCAGGCGCGCCTCGATGAAGGACAGGGCGCGCACCAGCCAGCCGGCTAACAGCGGCGGATACGCCCGGCGGATGGCCGCGGCGCGGGCACGCGGCAGGGGCTGGAGAGGCAGGTTTGGCAGCCCGGCCAGCCAACCGGCGGGCAAGGCGAAGGGCGGCAGGCGGCGCGGGCGCGCGCGCGGTAATCGAAACCCCGGCGGAGCACCCTCTGGGCGCTGATCGAGCGCGGCCAGAGCGGCCCAAAGGGGGTCATCTTCATATCCGGCGATGGCCTCTCCCAATAATTCGCGCCCAATGGCTTCGAGCAGGCCCCACGCGCCTACGCCGCTGCTCAACCGCCAGCCGGTCTCACAGCAGGCGGGCAGATCGAGGGCCGTGAACAGGTTGGTGAGGTAGAGCAGGCCGCCCAGGCGGGTAAAACGCCCATCTAGGGACCAGGTGGGTTCCAGCGCGGGCAGAGCGGTAGTATCCCCGGCGAGCGGTGGAGCGATTTCGGGCGAAGGCGGCGCTGTGGGGTGGTCTGTGGGAGCCTGTGCCAGAGGGGAAGCCGGCGCGGCAGTCTGGGGGTGCAGTGGGGCAGGCGGTGAGGCGGGGGCGCGGTCTGGGTCCGGCAGGCCGCCGGAGCGGGCGGGTGCGCGCGGCGTGAGGTGGCTGTCTGGCGGGTGGGGGCCGCGCAAGGCGGTGGGCGATGCCGCCGCAGGCGGTGTGCCGGGCGCATCCGCCGCTGTGCCGGGTGGGCGGCTTGCCGGGCGAGACTCTACCGGCGGCTGCGGCGCGGTGGATGAGGCTGCCGGCGGGGGCGGCTGGCGGCGCGGCTGTGAGGGATGGCCGGTGAGCGCGGGGTGGCTTACGGGGCTGACCGGCAGGGGTTCCGCCGACTGCCACCAGGCCAGCAGGCGGCGGTAGTAAGGCGGCGCGGCGGCCAGAGCCGGCAGGGCATAGAGATCCAGCGCCAGGCCCAATAGGGCGGCGCGCTCGCGGCCCAGGTGAACCGGCAAAGCCGCCGAAGGGGCGTTCCAGGGCGGCGGGGCGGCGGGGCCGCGCGGCTCACCGGGGGGCAGAGGCGGCAGACCAAAGCTGCGCAGTACGGCTTGGGTCACTCGGACAGCCTGTAGGGGAGTGAAGGCGGCCATCAGCCGCGCGGCCTCGCCCATGCGTTCCATGCGAGCCAATAACGCCGGAACTGCATGCGGGTGCTGTTCCAGCCACCCGGCCAGGGCCGCGCCCGCCTCGCTATGTGATTGCAGGCCGTTCACATCGTTCAGGCGGCGCAGGAGCGTTCGCCACCACCAGCGCGCGCCGACCAGCCCGCGCTGTACATCCAGCGCCAGGCAGACCAGCATTTCGGCAGGGTCGGCAAAGACCACCGCCTGATCTTCGGCGGGCGTTTGCCCCCAGGCGGGACGGGCGGCATGGCGGTAAGTCTCTTGCAGTTGGGTCTGGAACGCCCGCTCCCAGGTCCTGCCAGACTGAAACCGGCCCGGCAGGGGGTCTTCCAGGCGGCGCACTACCAGGATGGCCTGCGGCGGAATCCCCGGCGGGTTGAGGTCAATCTCCGCCAGGCGGCTTTTGACTGCCTGGCGGAGATTGCCGCCGGTTTGCGCCGCGCGGGTGGGTGTGGCCCGCACGATGACCGTATCCATCTCGATGGTGTGACCGCTCATCCGTTACCTATTTGAACAATTTGCGCAGCCAGTAGAGCAGGAACAGCAAGAACAACAGCAGTGCCAGCCACCAAGGGATGCGCTTGAGGATGCCCGGCCAGCCCACGTTGGGAATCAGGGTGTTGCCCAGGTTCAGCGGCACGGGCAGGGTGTCTTCGGTGTAATTGATCGAATCGGGCAGCAGTTGGGCGATGTTCAGGAAGTGCATGGATACCGGCGGGGGCAGTGGGCCGCTAAACGGGATGTTGACGGTGTAACTGCCGTTTTGGTTGTCGATGCCTTTGATCGCCTGGCCCAGGGCCGGCTTGAACCAGAAATAGTTCGACCAGCCGGGGCCCAATTTGTGACCAAAACGCGTGCGCGGCGTGACGGTCAGCACCAGCCGGTTTGTCCGGCCGTCGCCCGGCTGGACGGTGGTTGCGACCTGCGTAACTTCTGGATCGGGCGCGGGCCGCACATACACGCTCTGAATCTGCATGCGTGAGAAGCGCCCCGACCGCTGCGTCTTCCCTTCCAGGCCGAATAAAAAGTTGTAGTGGCCGGGCGTTTGCACCTGGTACGTACCCCGGTAGATGCCGTCGCCGCTGTCTACCAGGGTGACGGTATCAGAACTGTCGCGCTGGAGAGCGCCGGGGTTTTTCGCCAGTTCGTTCTCCAGTTTGGCCTGCGCGGCAGAATATACATCGGGGTTGGTGGGCGGCTGTGTGGACGCGCTGCTTTCAGAGAGCAAGTCGCCGATGCTGACCCCCGGTCTCACCACGCGCGCTACCAGAGTGGCGCCGGGCTGTGAACCCAGGTTGGTGAGGGGCCGCCCGAACTCTTCCAGGCGGGCCTCGAGCTGGATCGAGTCGCCGGGGACGTAATCGCGCTCGGCGATGGTGAAAGTTGAATCGAGCGAGGCGTCTTCGCCTACCATGCACAGCTCAATAGGAACGGTGAAGGCCGTCGCTCCGTGAGTCAGGTCAATATCGCTTGCCAGCTCCACGGTGATCTGCCAGTCTGGCAGGTAAGAATAGGTTGGCGAGGTCGGCAGGTTAAAGCGCAGGTTGATATTGCCGGTGCCGGTGGCGACAGTCTCTTGAGGGTCGCCGGGGGGCTGAACCCGCAGTGCCAGGCGCACGCGGGGCGATGGGCATCGCAGGTTGATGGTGAGATATTGGGTGGTGGAGGTGATGGGTATGGAGGTGGTGAAGGGGGTTTGCGCGCTGACGGTGGCGCTGATCAGGCGGTACGTCTCCCAAGAGTTGAAATGCAAGAAGTTTTGCAGCAGTTCAACAAAGAAGGGGCTGAGGACACCGGCGTTGTCTTCTGAGTTGACGTAAAACCCTTTGGTGGCATTGGCGACATTTTGGTTAATGACCGGGTCAATGACCCCTGCCGCGCCCACCGTGACCGAGTAAATCTGATACCCGGCCTGGTTGGGCAGGGCCGTCTTGACTGCCGGGGTGGCGGGAGCGTAGGTTTTCACCGCGCCGCCTTCCACCATGACGAGCTTGTCGCTGTTCTGCATTCCGTCGCTCATCAGCAAGATCACGCGCCGCCGCCCGGCAGCGGTGAGCGCGCCATCGGCCAGGATCAGACCGTCGCCGATGGAAGTTGCTCCGGTCGGGACGATGGTGTTAACGTTGTTACGGATGTTGGCTTCCAGCGCCGGGAAAGAGCCCAGTCCGCCGGGGGTTTGCGCCCACCAGGCGGCGTCATGGTCGAAAAGAACCACGCCGATGTTATCGGTGGGCGCGGCGGCCCCCTCACTGGCGCGCATTGCGTTCCAGACGGCCACCAGGTCCACCACGGCGTCACGCAGGGCTTCGATCTTGGCCTGGGTTCCGGCCCCTGAAACCGGGCTGGACATGCTGCCGGAGTGATCTAACACCATTACCAGGTCTAACCCCGGTCGGACTTCGGGGCAGGCCAGGTCGGGGAAGCCCGCTACGTTCGCCACGTCTTCCGTGATCGGCACAATGCGCTGGTCGCCCAGGCATTCTGAGCCGGGGATGTTGCGGTCGAAGCTGATCAGGCACACCCCGCTGACCTCTGGCCCGGCGGTGACGTTGACGGTCCAGGTCTCGTTGGCCGCCATGGTCGTGCTGCACGGCGAAGGGAGGTTATTGGTGTAGTCAGACTGAAGGTCAAAGTAGAACTGGTAGAGCCGCCGCCGGGGGTCGCTGGCCGCCAGGCCGCCGGCGGGCGGAACAACGCCGACTACATCAACCCCCGCTGAACCGGCGGGCGCGGTGGTGTAGATCAATTCACTGGGCGCGCTGCCCGGCGAGATCGGGCCTACCGAGCGCGCCGTCCCCGCCGGGTCGGTGATCTGAAAACTGACGGCGGCGTCGGTCTCCATGCTTAAGACCGCGCGCATAGCGACAATTTGCTGCTGTCCCGCGGCGGTTTTGCGTGGGACTTCAATTTGAAAGTTGGTAACACCAGCCATTCGGGATCTCCTTTACGAAAAGCGGCTCCCCTGCCAGCCCATGGCGTGGGCTAGCCCGTCAGGGGGCGGCGGATATTGATGTTAAGGGTGGCCGGCACGTGCGCGCCCACCGTCACCCGCACGGTGACGCTGCGGCTCTGGCCGGCGGGGATCTGAACGATATTCGGAACGGTCACTTCGATCTGCTCGGTGTTGGAGTTGGCCGGGTTGATCTGGATGGTTTCTCCAGGGAGCGGGTAAGTGGTGGTGATGCCGCCGGAGGTGATTTCAAACTGGATCTGGTTCTGCAAGGGGTCATCGGCGAAGTTCTGGCCGTGGATGATGGCCCCGGCGTTAACGCTGATCAGCGAGCCAGACAGCGGCGTGACAGATTCAATCACCGGCGGGTTGCCCGGCGCTTGAACGGCCGGCAGTACCCGGTAGAGCGCCGAATATTCCCCGGCATTGTTGCGCACCTGCACCGTCACGTTCTTGCCGCCAGCGGGGATGCTGAGGGTGGTGGGAACGATGAAGCGCAGACGGGTGGAGGTGCTGCCAGCGCGGAACTCGGTGATGCGCACGCCGTCAATGTATACTTCGTTGTTCATGGCCGGGAAGGCAAAATTAACGCCGTTGATGGTCAGTTCTTGTCCGGCGGCAATCTGAGTAGGTGGTTCAAAGCTGGTGATAATCACTTGTGATCCTGTGCCTCCTCCGCTTTCCAGGTCGGTCACGCGCTGGTCAATCTCACTGAGTTTGGTGAGGATGAAATTCATCAGATCCGACGAGATCACGTCGCCTGGCCGGACCGTGTTCATATTGTTGGTCATAGACAGTCTCCTTTCTGATAATGGCTGTAATCCCACCGCGCTACGTCGAAGCGGGCAACCGACCTGGGCGGCATATGGCCGGTGGTAAAGACCAGGTAAGGCTGGAGGTTTTCGCCATCGTCAATAGCTTTGGCGTTCTGCCAGGGGCGGTAGACCCACACCAGTTCATCGCCGTTGGTAGGCATGGGCAGGTAGCCCCAAGACTCTTGCAGCAGGGCCGGCAGCGCCGCGCCATCAATAAACTCTGGTGGACGGTGCGGCTGATCGAAGAAAACCCCGGCATTGAACCCCCGAAACGCCCCCTGGCTGAGGGGTAAGATGCCCGCGGCGGGGAGATAGAAGAAATATTCGGTGGAATGGGCGGCGCTCAGAGTGGTGATAGTCAGGCGTTTGATGAGATCGTTAACGTGGTCTTGAAACTGCTGGAAGCTCGCCTCGGCTTCGGCCAGGCGGCGGGCGCTGAGGGGCTGCGGCCAGGGGATCGACAGCGAGGGCGCAGCCAGGCGGCGGCGCACCGACCACATATCCACAAAATGCACGCCGCCGGCCTGCCAGTACACCAGCGCCAGGGGAAGATCACATTCGTCCAGCGCGCCCGCGCCGGTGAGGGCATCAACTACCCCATATTGGTGATATTCAGAGCGCAGGGCCGACCCAAAGAACGGATCTAATTGGTCGGGTAGTGGGTCGCGCAGAAAGGCCAGCCAGTCTTCAATCCCAATGCAAATGTGCGCCAGCCAGTTGCGCAGCCGCGAGAGGCTGGGGGTATCTGTACGGGTCATCAATTCCGCCAGGGCCGTGCGGGTTTCGGCGCGCAGGCGCGGGATTTGCGCCAGGTCCAGTTCTTCCAGACGGAACTGCACGCCCTCTTGCAGTCGGTCGCGGTCACAGCCTTCTACCTTAGCGGCCTGCCCAAAGCCGCGCCGGGGGGCTAAGCCGGTAAAGCCCTGGGTAGGGCGGGCCACCAGGAGATACGCGCCTTTGCCGGGCAGTGGCTGCCCGCCGGAGCCATCGGGCGGGCAGGCTTCGAAGCCGGTGCGATCGGGAATGGTGATTGGTTTTTCTTTCGCCAGGGTCACTTCGGCGTCCACCGGCAGAGCTACGGCCTGTCCGGCGCGGTTGAAGGCCAGCCCGCAGGCCACTGCCAGCACCGGGGGTTTGCCATCGGCCCCATTGGCAACCAGTTTGACCTCGAAGCCGTAGACAATCCCGGCTCCCAGCCCCTGCCCCAACTGAACATCGCGCTTGCGTGAAGCTTCTTGCAGGGTTTCCAGGTCTTTTGCGGCCAGCAGCCGGCCGTTGAAAAAGTGAGTATCCTGAATGCCCTGGTTAAAAAAGCTTTCTTTCAGTTCAACACGTGGAATGATCGCGGCCATTTTTTTACTCCCTACGGCGCAAAGACCCACCACAGCACGACCACCCGCTCGTAGGGCTGCTCGCCGAGGTTGGTGATGCTGATGCGGAAACTGCCATCGCCGCCGATGTGATGGGCGGTGAGGGCCAGTCCCAGTACCTGGGTAGGTTGCCCTGCGGGCGGCTCATCGGGGGTGATGGCCGGGTCCGATTCGTTGACGGCCAGGGTGATAGGGCGCAGATCGCCAACGCCGGGGTTGATGAGGGGAGAGAAGAGGGTCATGCGCGGCGGCAGGTTGAGGAATTCCACCCGATCGGCGGTCAGATTAACCGTTCCGGCGGGTCCAGCAGGCCCGGCGGGTCCAGCAGGCCCGGCGGGACCTTGCGGGCCAGGGGGGCCGGCGGGTCCGGCAGGGCCTTCGGGGCCCGGAGCGCCAACTGGGCCAGGTGGGCCAGCCGGTCCGGGGTCACCCTGTGGGCCGGGCGGGCCAGCGGGGCCGGGATCGCCCTGTGGGCCAGGTGGGCCAGCCGGTCCGGGGTCGCCCTGTGGGCCAGGTGGGCCAGCCGGTCCGGGGTCACCCTGTGGGCCGGGCGGCCCGGCGGGTCCGGGATCGCCTTGTGGACCGGGCGGGCCAGGGTCGCCCTGGGGCCCAGCGGGTCCAGCAGGGCCTTGTGGGCCGGCAGGGCCGGGCGTGCCGATGCCGCCGCCCGCGCCAATCAGGCAAAACAATTCTTGCTTCAGACGGTCGGGCAGCAGGATGGGGCGGTCGCAGTTCTCAACTTCTACGCTGTTCAGGTCGAGATTGCCGTCAACGTCCAGGTCGAAAGAGACGCAGGCCAGCAAAATGCACTCTTCCACTTCAGCGCGGAATTCGCCCAACCGTTGAGGGTGGAAGCGCGGGTAGACCTCGGTTGTCCAGATCGCCAGCGCCTGGCGGATGCTTTCGCAGGCGGTGGAGGCCGGTAGGAAGATCCAATCAACCACTGGAGGGCTGGCGGGCGGTGGGCTGCCCTGGGGCGGAGAGGCGGCCTGAAAGGCCAGGTCGCGCACAGCCTGGAACAACAGGTCGGTGTTATCGGGGAGCGGCGGTGAAGTCGCTGGCGGGGAGGATGGCGGCGAGAAACCCTCTTCGGGGAAGACCAGCACGCGCTGTAGGATTTCGCCAAATGCGACCATCATGTCTTCAGCGCGCTGTTCGGGCTTTTCCCACGAAAATTCGGCGCGGTACGCCTCTTGAATGCGTCCGGGAACGCGGGTATCGGCGTCATCGGCGCAGGCTTTGCCGGCCACCGGGACGAGCTCGGTGGGGCATTCATCATAGCACAGACGCACGTATACCGAGTGGCGGCCCGCGCCGGGCGGCGGGCTGATGTCATCGCGGTGATCGCGCAGCCATTCGCCCAACCGGGCGCACAGGTCGCTTTCGACCCACATCCAGCGCCCGCCCGGACTGACGGCATACCCCGCCGAGATGCGCAACTGCACATCCGTCGGGTTGGTCACAGCTTCGGCGGTCACGCGCAGGCCCGAAACCGCCCCGTAGCCGTGCAACAGCAGGTTGCTGAGCTGGTTTTTCCATTCCAGGTGGACCTGCTCCTGGCGGAAATCGGTGACTCCCAGCACCATGCCATATTCATAATTCACCCGCTTGTTCGGTTGCAAGGGGGTGCTGGTCAGAGAAGCCGGGATGCAATCTTTCATACACTAACCTCCTAAGAGCATGTCTCCGAGCCTGTCGCGGTCGCTGACCGCGCGTTCTGTGATATTCATGGGATGAGCCGCCTCTAAATAGCCTTCAGAGAGGTAGTCGCGGCCCAAGATGATGGGTAAAAAGCGCCCATCTTCGCCCAAGACGGTATCTAACCCAACGCGGGCCTCGCCGACGCGGAAGAAATCCCAAAAACGGCGGGTATCGAAGGCGGCATGGGCGGGTTTTTCAAGGCGGATGATCCGCTCGACCATGGCCGACTCGGCCTGCGAGAGCCCTTCGGGGACCAGCACCGAAAACCTGTGGGCGGCGGCGCGTACCTGATCGGCCAGGCTGATGGTGGGGGCGGCTGTGCCGTTTTGGGTGGTGGGATCACCGGCCTGGAGGGCCTGCCCCTGGCGGGTTTGCCAGCGTTCCACCAGCCGCACCCGCTCAGAACGCTGTGAGCGCAGGACGTATTGGTAGAGGGTATCTTCCAATTCCTCCTCATCGGTGGCCGGGGTGGGATAAGGCAGACCCAGACGGGTTAATTCGTCGCGCAGGGCCAGGTCTGGGCGGCGGGCGGCCTCTTTGAAGCGCTTCAGGTAAGCTTCCAGGCAGGGGTCCAGAAGCAGCAGCAGGGCAAAGCGCAGGCCTTCGGGCGTTCCCCGGCGGGCGTAGAGACGCATGGCAAAGCGGATCAGCAGGCGGCGGCGGTCGCTCACGTTTGTTAGAGAGGGTGGAGCGACGACGCCCTGATACAGCGTGCCTTCTCTGGCGCGCTCTTCTTGCAAACGCGCCCACAGCGGGTCTAACACCAGACCCAACCAGTTGCCCAGCCAATCCAGGGTTTCGGCGGGAGCCGAGCGGGGGTCTAGAAGCATGGCAAAGGATGCGATTTTGCCTTCGATTTCAGTGTAAAAGCCCTCAAAATTTGCCAGCATCCGCTCCAGAAAGGAAGCTGAACTGGGTTCTTCGCGGTAAGCCGCTGGAAGATAACGTTCGAGGTACGAATAACGCGGGTACCAGGCGCGCAGCGCCTGGATGGCCGGCGAAACCCGCCCGTTGCCGCTCAACGTCAGGCGAATCTCTAAAAACCGCCCTTTGGCCTGCTGGAAGAGCAGTTCCCATGACCCCTGATTTTCAGCGAGCGGATCGGAGAAGGGCCGGAAATAAGGGACCTCGGCTCCGGCCTGACGCAGATAGAGAGGCGGTTCGGGGAGGAAGGGCTGGAAGGCCAGCAGGTCGGGGTCGTCGCCGGCGCGCGTTTCCACTGTCACGGCGCTTTCAGCGGGGATACAGCCATCCAGCACCAGGCGATGCCAGGTGCAGCCGGGCTGGTGGCCGTCGAGCCGAGGGATAATCACCTCGCCATAACGGGCGTAGTGAGGCTGGTCAATGGCTCGCAGGACAACCCAGCGCGTGGCGGCGTCGGGCCGCGAGACGGAAGGGGTCACATCGTAATAAAAGGCTGGTTCCAGATCGCGGCAGTCCTGACAGCCGGCATAGCCCCAGGGGGGCGGCGCGGCGACCAGGGCGCGCGAACCGTAGTAGTGCATGGGCAGGTAGTCAGGCAGTGCTCGTAGTGCTGGCAGCGAGTGGCCGGGCGCAGGCGCGGGCAGCGCGTAAGCCATGGCCTGGTTGCCGTCGCGCTCTACAACCACCAGGCGGTTGGTTCCAGCCAGGTAAGCGAAATCGTGTCCGACGACGGGCGGCTCTGCCGGGCCGCCAATGGAGGGCAGTTCCTGGGTAGAGGACAGGAAGGGGATATCCTCTGGCCCCAGGTCGAAGTGCAGGATGCGCGAACTCAGGCCGGGCGCGGCGGGGGCATCTAAGATCAGCAGACTGCCGCCGGGCAGAACTTCAATGGCGGTGGGGCTCAGGCAGGGCAGCGGCATGCCGGCCGGCGGCGGAGGGGACGTGAAATCGGTCGGGGTCAGAGGGGGCGTTTCGGGTTGGAAGGCTCCGCCCTGACCAGAAGCGGCTGGCGGGCTGGCGACTACCAGCGGACAAAGCCGGAAGTAGCGGTCGACGCGCCACAACTGCCGGTTGGCGCTGTCTAAAACCCATGCTCCCCCATCCGGGCTGGCGGCGATGTCAAAGGGGGTGAAGCCGGTTGGAAAGTTCAGCACCAGCGGCTCGCCGCCGCTGTGCAGGTCGAAGATCAGCAGACCAGCGGGGTCGAGGCTGCCTGCCAGCAGGTAATGGTGAGCGGTCACAGCCAGGCCGCTTAATTCGGCGGGGGCGGCAGGTGCGGCAGCCGGCGCGAAATTTCCGCGCCCGGCAGAGGGAGGCCGACTACCGGGCTGCCAGTAAATTTTGGCACGGCCTGTCCCAGCGGCGGCGCGGAACAGGCTCCGGCGCTCTGCATCAATCCAATACCAGGTTCCAAAGCGGTCCACCGCCGCGCCGCGCCGCTGTGCGGGGTCTAATGGCCTGGAGCGCCGCCCGCGTGGGAAGCGCTGCGGCAGGCGCTGAAGGCGGACGGCCTGCTCACCGTCCCACTCCAGGCTGTCTGGTGGGTCGCTTTGGCGCAGAACCTGGTCCCAGTCCTCGCGGCCGGTAATCAGGTGGAAGCGGGTTCCATTGACATCCACGCGGCATCCTCCGTTAGCATTTCGCCCGGTTGACCGGGATCGGCACCGATTGGGTGAGCGACGGCGCTGTCCCGGCAGGCGCAAAGACCGACTCTAATGGTTCGGCGCTGCCCTGGCGCACGCTGATGCCCGCCACGCGCGGCAGTTGCAGGCCGCGCAGGGCAAATTCTTCGATATCCTGCGGGGTGCTGACGCCCATCTCTATCGCTTCGACGAACTCAACCCCCGGCACGCGCGTGGCGACTGCCTCAAGATCACGGCGCAGCAGGGCTTTTTGCAGAGGCCAGCCCAGGCCGTCTGGCCCGCCGGGCGGCAGGGCCGAGAGATAGGTGTTCAGAGTGGCTTCGACTGCCTGTTCGACCTCGTCTGCGAAGAAACCGGCCCGCACGCGGAGGCCAACCGACAGGTAGACCGGCAGGTATTCTGGCCCACGCACGTAGATTTCGGTGGTCACCAGGCGGCGCGGGTCGAGATGTTCGCAGACGCGGCGAAGGAAGTCACGGTCGGGGACGGGCCAGGCCGGGTTGATGGGGTCAAATCGTGGGATGACCATGACGGTGACGACTCCAGCGGCTTCGACATCGGGGTTAGAGGGCAAAAAGAGGGGCAGGACTTCAACGCGGCCCACGTTGACGCCTGGTGTGCGGCGGGTGAGGTCGCGGAAATCCTGGGCTGTCACCAGGCGGTCACGGTGGCGCAGCACCAACGGAATGCGCCGCTCGCCTTCCTGAATGGTTTCACCGGCGGCTCCGCCGGTCGTGGGGACGGGGTTGGCAAGGACGTAGCCGCCTTGCAGGCGCGGGTCGCGGCTGGCGTTGACGGCTCCAATGCCCACATTGCCCTGCGGCCCGCCGCCGTACTCATAGCTGACCAGGATGCGCCGTCCGGCCGGGGGGCGGTAGCCGCGCAGGCCATCGCCAAAGCGCACCAGACCGGCCTCTGGGTCGAGGCTGTAAACGCGGTCATCTGGCCCGGCGGAGAGGAGATCGTCGGTCAACAGCCAGGTTTCCCAGGTGGTCCCACCAGAAGGATCGGGCGGACCCTCAACGGCCAGGCGCATCGAAGCTGGGATCACCGGCAGGTTGGCGAGCGAGACGATCTGATCAGGTTCACCGCTGCCCAGCCCGGCGTACTCATTCAACACCGGCACAGCCTGAGCAATGCGGGCGGCGTTGATGCCAATCCAACTGAGGCGGTAAGAGCGCCCCGCGCCGGTGGAGGTGGCCTCGGCGGGCAGGCGCACGCGCAGCCAGGTGACGAGGCGGGCGCGGAGCTGTTCATCTTCCAGCCGAGGCGGGAAGTCGCTGGTACCTTCTTCGAGCGGCTCTTCAAAGCTCCAGGTCGCCAGTTGGGCGGCCCCTGGCAGTTCAACCTGCACGATCCCTGGCGCATTGAACACGTCGCCGGTCTGGAACGTGCGCAGGCGGGTGTAGCGGGCGATGGGCTGGCCCTCGGCGCTAAATGCGGTGGGGTCTGGGATTTCAAAGATCAGGCTGGGGGCGGTTTCAGCGGTGGTAGCGGCCTGTTGAGGCTTCAGCGGCGCAACCAGGCCGGCGGCGTCTGGCACGACGCCCACCGACAGTACGTTATTCGCCAGGGCCTGGCGGACGGCATCGGGCACAGCGCCTTCGGGGGCCAGCAGGGCCAGGTAAATGGCCTTGTCGAGCGGCTCACTGGAGATATCGAGGACGGGGTTGGGGTCGCTGCGTGTAGGCAGTATCATCTGTACCGGCTCGTAAAACTGCGGCTGTACTCCCAGGGCCTCAAATTGATCAGCGGTGGGGAAGGGTAGGCCCTCGGCGTCGGCCTGTTCGGCCAGTTGGGCCGCCAGTACAGCCTCATATTCCTGACGGTAGGCTTCGTAGCGCGGGTCGGTGGTGGGAATGGCCCGTTTATAGTAGGCGACCGCCTGCATGGGTAAGACGTTCAACGGGTCGCGCGTGATAAAGGCAACGTTGCCAGCGGAAAGGGTGATGCCCTGCTCCAGGATGAGAGGGGCAATTGGGCCGCGCTCGTTGGTGATCGTTACCATGCCGCTGGCCGACCAGGCCGGACGCAGCGGCACATCCAGCAACTGCAAGAACTTTGAGCGGTTTAACTCTGGGATGCGGTTGGCGCGGTAGAGCAGTCCTTCCGTCAGAAAAGCAAACAACTGCACCAGGGTTACGCCTGGGTCGCTCTCGACGCCAAAGTTCGTCCACTCTGGAGTGTAGACCGGGATGCGCCGCAGCGCTTCTTCCAGAATTTGCTCGTAATTTCGGTCATCCAGCACAGGCAGAGGTATGGGCATGGGCTTATCCCTCGAACTGTAAAGTCAGGTTCAGGCTGCCCTGTGAGCGGGTAGCCACCAGGTGAAAAACGATGTGAATGTGGGCCAGGCGTGGTTCTTCGGGGTCGGCCTCTACGCTGACATCTTCCACCACTACGCGCGGTTCCCAGCGTTGAATAGACTGCACTACCTGTTCGCGGATGAGGTGGCGGGTGGCGACCGTGTTCGGCTCGAACAGGAAGCGCCGCAGGCCGCAGCCGAACTCTTCGCGCATCAGGCGCTCGCCCGGCTCGGTCAGCAGTAAGATGCGGATGCTCTGGCGGACGTTGTCTTCGCCGTATGACCAGGCCAGGCGGCCGTCGGCGTCAATGCGCGGCGGAAAGGCCGGGCCCTGGCCGAACAGCGAGGCAGGCCGCGCTCGGCGGGTGTTGCGCGCTTCAGCCATGGCAGCCTCTGAGAGAGCAGGTATTCAGGTTCCTCATAGCATCCTTCCTTACTCTGGAATCAGGCTCTTCGGCACGGGCAGGCAGATTTTGAAGAACGGCAGCCACCAGAAGATCAGGTTAAAGATCACGACAAAGATGAGCAGCAGCATAAAGGCAATGATGAAGATGATCTGGATCGAGAATGAGCAGATGAAGGCAAAATCTCCGCCCCCTTCGGGGTTGAGCTGGCCGTCATCGAGGAAAGTCTTTTCTTTGCCCAAGAGAGTGTTCATCTTCTTGCGCATGGCGTCGGACATCACAAACGACACCCCCTTTTTAAACTTGCGGAACCCGGCAATGCTCACGTCGGTGGGCAGAGGGATGCGAATAGGGCGCGCCGGAGCGTTGGGGTCGAAGAAAGGTGCAAAGACAAACGGCTGACTCGGCTGGCTGACGATGACCTGGGGCGGGCTGCACTGGGGCCGCTCGTACACAAAGCGCAAAACGTAGCGCACGTTGGTTGATGGCTCTAGCTTGGAGATGGCCAGAGGCGGGCGGGTTTCGGGCAGGGCGGCGCGCACCCGGTCGAGCAGGGTTTGGGTCGTGTTGAGCAGGGCCGGGACGGCTAAATAATAGGCTCCGGTGAACCCCAAAGCCGTCACGTCCGCTCCGCCCGGCGCGTTGAGAGCTTCTTGATTTTGGGCGGCCTTTTGGATGGCCTGGGCCAGCGTCAGGCTGCCGCTGAGGACTACGGACTTAAGATAGCTCATCAGGGCGCTTTTTTCGGCGGCTTTGGGCGCGCTAAAGGTAGCGTTCAGATCGTCGCGCAGGGCGGCGGCTACGTCGGGCAGATAGGTGTTGGTGTTAAAGTATTCCCACAGGTCCAGCAGAAGATAGACCGAAGTCGTCAGCGCAATATCTGATGGCAGCCCTGGCAGGGTTTCTAACGGCGTGATGAAGCGAGATCCCAATTCTTCGATGGGCAGGTCCAGGGGTTGGGTCTGACCCTGATCTGTAACGGCCAGTTGAGCCGCCGGGACGTTGTAGGTCTCGCCGCTGCTGACCGGCAGATACCCGGCGTAGAGGGTGCGGCCGGCGGCAGTCTGCTGAGGAAAGACCGGCAGGCGTTCTTCATCTTCTAAGAGGCTGCGCCCGGAACCCGTGACCTGCACCCACTGTTTTTCCTTCCCTTTCACCACCCAACCGTATTCTTTCCAACCAGACTGCGCCCCGCCGACCAGTTTGCGCATCACGAAGAAGGTGGTCTCACCGTCGGCGCGCGCCACTACGTGGTCGGGAAAACCCGGCTCGCGACAGCACAGCGAAGCGGCAGTGAGGTAAAAGCAACCATGTGCGGGTTGAAACAGCGAAGAGGGCTTGGGCTGGCTGCCGTTGACGGCGGCGGGCGCGGGCAACTGAGTTCCCTGAAGCGCGGCAGGCGTGGGCGCGGCTACGTCCGCCAGGAAGCTTTCCATAAATTCGTCCGTGCGGTATTCAAACAGCGCCGGGCGGAAGAAGGTCAACTGGCGGAAGCTGGCGGGCTGCCACAGGGGGGCTGGCGTTGTCCAATCGAAAGTCGTCTGGGTCATATCACCACACATTCCCCGCGCCGGGCGTGTACGAGGCGCTGATCACCGAGTTGGTAATGACTGTATCGGATTTCACCACGCCGGAAAACTTCGACATGCCGGCATCTACTTTAACCATGCTGGTGGAAACGTTGACCATGGCCGCCTGGATGGTGAGGTTGCCGGCGGCGTTGATGGTGATGCCGGAGCTCTCCATCTTGATGGAATTGCCGCTGCTGTCTTTCAGTTCCACCGAGGCAGGCGTATCGTTGAGCGTGACCACCTGGCCGCCGGGCGTTTCGATGGTCACTGCCACCTGACCCTGGGTATCATCCAGGGTGATACGGATGTTTTGGCGCGAGACGATCACCTTCTTGTTGTTCTGCCCGGCGCCATCCATGCTTTCAGGGGGAGCGTCCTGGCCGTTCCACAACGCGCCGACGACGTAAGGGCGGCGGGGGTCGCCGCCTTCAAATGCAACCAGTACTTCATCATCCACGTCTGGGATGAACCAGGTTCCGCGGTCAGGGCCGGCCATGAGGGTCGCCAGGCGGGCCCAGGCTTCGTAGCCGCTGGTGCTGTCTGGCGCCCAGGGCAGGCGGATGCGCACGCGGCCCTGTTTGTCGGGGTCGGTGACGCTGGTGACAATCGCCGGGTAAACGCCGTAGAGCCGCTTGCGCCCTTCAGCCTGAGCCTCAGCAGATTGGTCGTAGGTGTCGAGGATGTCGTAACCGTCCAATCACAACTCCTATCGCGCAGTCAGTTTCAGCCGCCAATTCCTGGGCGTTCCGCCAGAAACATGGTACGGTAGCCGTGGAGCATATCGAAGGAATGGCGCGCCAGGGTAACGTAGTAAGGGCCATTGAAAAAGGGGCCCAGCTTGGCTAGTTCAATCGTTGAGCCTACTCGCAGCCGCACCGATCCATCTACCACGCCCTGCCCGCGCACGAAGGCGCGCGCGCGGCTGCGGTAGCGGGCTTCGGCCAGCTTTTTGGCCTCGTCCCGCGAGATCGGCGTAGAGAGCGCCATGCGCTCGGTGCGGGGGGCCAGGGCTTCGAGGACGGTACTGCCCGCACGCCGTCCGTTTAGCTCGGCCTGGATGGCGATCACGCCAGCTTCTTCATCAATGGCGCTTTTGCTGCCTACGTCCCAACCCGAGACACGCACAGCCGTGCGCTGGTGGGCGAGGTCCGCCAGAACGCTGAATTCGAGCAAATCCTTGCCGTAGGTGAACGTAATGCTGCCCGATGAGCGCCTGCTGCGCGCCTGAGCGTAGAAGGTGCGGTCATCCATCCAGATTTCTGCATCCAGGGCGGCGGCGCGCTCGCGTAAGAAGGCGAGATCGCTCTGATTGACCTGCGCCAGAATGCGGTGAGTGGGGCCCTCCAGGTCTATGCGGGCGGTCAGCCCGTGTTGTGAGACTACCTGGCGCATTACGTCAGCGTCGGTCATATTTTCGAAGGTACGGGTGCGGCGTTCCATGCGCAGGTCTTGAAAGCGGTCTTCGGCCAATACCAGCAGTTCGGGGTCGCGTTCCTGGGGATAATTGCCTTCCAGGCCGCTGATGCGCCCGGCAAAGGTGGGGCCGGCTTCGCCCGGTGGGCCAAATTCAATGGAGATGGTTTTGCCAAAATCAATGGTCTGGCGGTCAAAGAAGAAAAAATCCACCTGTTTGGAGCGAGGTCCAAAGTTAATGAAGGAAGCCTCACAGCGGAACAGGCCCTGGGTGGTCTCTTCGACCAGGACGGTTTGCAAGACGGCATCGCCGAGGGATTGGATCAGATTCCCGTCAATGCGGATGCGCGGGCGAGAGGCATAAAATGCGGAGCGGCGGCTTTCCTGGGTCATAGGGTCCTCGCGCTAGTCGGCCCGCAGGCGCAGACGGCGGCGGGCGAAGCGGTGCATAATGAACTCGATCTCTTCAGGCCGCAGCGGCGGCGGAGCGGCAGGGGGCTCTGCGCGGGGCGGCTCTGGAGCTTCGGGAGCCGGGGGGCGGGGCGGTTCGCCGCCGGCCTCGCGCGGCTGGTTTTCGCCAGAAAGGATAATTTCAAAGCTGCTGACAATAATGGGCATCGGATCATCTCCTATCCATCGAGGTCAAAAGAGGCGCTCGCCCCAGCGGATGCTCCTGCTCCGAAGGATGCGCCCACTCCGGCGGAAGCCCCTGCTCCGAAGGATGCGCCCGCACCAGCGGAAGCCCCTGCTCCGAAAGAAGCGCCTGCTCCGGCGGAAGCTCCTGCTCCGAAGGATGCGCCCGCTCCGGCGGAAGCTCCCGCTCCGAAAGAAGCGCCCGCGCCAGCGGATGCGCCTGCGCCAGCGGATGCGCCTGCGCCGGCAGATGCGCTGAAGCCAACGCCCCCACCCAAGCCAGCGGAAAAGCCCACCTGCCCCCCGGCGCTGAGACCGGCCGCGGCCCCAATCCCGGCGGATGCGCCCGCACCGGCGGATGCGCCCGCACCGGCGGATGCGCCCGCACCGGCGGATGCGCCCAACCCTGCCGAGGCGCTGGCCCCCGCCGACAGGCCTACCGAAGCGCCTGCCGATAAATTCAACATGGCCCCGGCTTGCAGGCGGAAGGGGTCGTCAATGCCGTTGGCCGCGGCGATGGCCTTCCAATCGCCGCTTTGGCCGCTGCGCCCGGCCATCTTCTGCACGCTGTCGCCATCCTGCGCCGGAGACAGCGGCGTGGTGCCGGGAGTGGGCGCGCCGCCCGCCGCCGGAGCCGCCCCTGCGGCCTGACCGGGCTTGCCAAATAAAAACTCGATTTCCTGCCGCGCAATGGACAGAGAGATCGTCGCGCGCATGGGGATGCCCTCTTCGGAGAAGTAATCGAGGGTCTCGTCCATCGATTCGACCACGCCGCGGAAGATGAACGTTCCCCATTCAAAGCTGATGCCCGGCGGCACGCGGTTGCTGTTCTGCGCATTTCCCCCTTCGGGCGGTTTGGCCTTGATAAAATAGGCCACTTTTTCCGTTGTTTTGCGCACGTCGTTGGCCCCTCCGGCGGAACTGCGCACTTCGGTGGTGTCGAACAGCAGTTCGACGCTCAACTTAGAAGTGCCGCTGCCCACGAACTGCCGCCCGCTGCCGCCCGGCTGGCTGCCCCCGCGCGACTGGTTGGAATAGGTCACTTTCAGCGATTCCGGGTTGAACTGCACGTCTACCGTCTTGCCGCCCGGAACCGGCTCGGCCTTTTGCTGGTCGGCGTCCCACCGGATTTCTACAAGTTTGGCCTTGGCAACCATTGCTATCCCTTTTCCCCTGACTTTTGCGTTTTTTAAGCCGGCGCTTCGACGCGAAACGACGTAAGCGCAATTTCCATTTCTTCAATGGCTACGGCCCCTTCTTTGGCATTCAGGGCCGGGGCTTTGATCTTCACCGGCAGGCAGCCGTAGAGCAAAAAGCGCACCCGGTCAGCCCCGTTGGCATCTTTCACCAGGATGGTTCCGCTGGCGCGCGTGCTGCGGTTGGTATTGCCGGTAGAAGCCATGAACCACTTCCACAGGTCGAGGTTCGAGGTCATGCCGCGCTTGAGGGTTACGTTGCTGTAGGTTACGCGCCCGACGAGATTGATCTGTTCGGTGTTGTTGCCGCCCTCTTTGACCGTTTTCGGCTCCATTGACATTTCCAGCCCGTCCAGTTCGGCAAATTCCATATCACAGACCGGGCTGGTCATCCCCAGAGCGGAGGCATTGGGGATGTTCAATTGAACGTAAAAGTTAAAGGTGTTAAACGGGTATTCTTCGTTTGCCATAGGCTAAATCTCCGTGGAGAGCAGTTCGCCTTCGCCGGTGCGCGTTAGTTGAACGGTGATAAACTCCATCGGCTGAGAGGGAGCCACCTGGATGACCACGATAAAACGCCCGGCCTCAATGCTTTGCGGGGGGTTGACGCTGGCGTCGGTGATGACCCGAAAGGCCTGTTCGCGCGAAGCTCCGGCAAACGCGCCGCGCTGGTAGAGATCGCGCAGCATTTCTTCTAACACCACGCGCGCCCCTTCGCGGAAGCGTTCATGGTTGCTCTCGAACACAAAATCCATGCCCAGGCGCAGGGCCACTTTGCGCAGTAAGATCATCAGGCGGCGGACGGAGACCTGGAAGAGATCGCGGCGGTCGGAGAGGGTATGGGCGCTCATTGGACGGAAGCCATCGGGTTCGTGGCGCACCAGGTTGAAGCGCCGCGCAAACAGAGTGGCCCATTCCTCGGCAGTAAATTCGGGTCGCAGGCCGACCACGTCACGCACAATCTCATTGGCAGGGGCCACCCATACCCCGCGCCGGCGTTCGCGGCTGGCGATCAGCCCGCAGATGGCCCCATCAGGGGGTATGGCCTGGGTTTCGGCCCGGCTGGCGGCTTCGCCCGCCGCGATCAGCACCCAGGGGTGGTACACCGCCGCAAATGACAAATCAGCAATATCCGATAGTTCATCCAGGCCAAAACCGCTGATTCCCATGGAAGTCATGGGCGGCAGGCCCAGTTGACGCCGCAGGGCATCTTGCCAGGCCAGGCAGCGGGGCAGGTCATAGCGGCGCGGCAGGCTGAGGATCGCCAGGCAGTCGGCGCGGGCCTGACAGAAATTCAATAGAGCGCGGTGAATTTCCAGAAAAGTTTCTTCGTCTGCCTCTGGTTCGGGGGCATCGAGGTCAACGATGGGCAGGGGATTCAACGCCGTTGCCGCGGCCTGGTAGATAAACGCGCCGGGTAGTTCAGCAGAGCCATTGGCATTTTCTACCCGCACCGTCACCGGTCCTTCGAGCAGCCCGGTGGGGGCCAGACAGCGCAGTTCTTGCGTGCTGATGACCGTTACCAGGCTGGCCTGACGACGGCCCAGCCAGACGGTCGTCTCCAGGCTGTTGGTGAAGCCCTCGCCAAGGATGGTGAGGGGCGTTTCCTGGTCTAAGGGGCCAAAATACGGCTCAACGGCGGTCAGGCGGGGAGGCCGGTCGCAGGCGGCGAATTGAGGCTCTGGTGGGCAGTCGGCGGGCGGCGGGGGAGCCGCAGGGCGGGGAGGCGGCGGCGAGGGCAGGGCTTCGGCCTCGGCCCAGACCGGTTGAACGGCGTCTGGAGCGGTCACCAGAGCAACCTCGTCAATGAAGAGCAGGCTGTGCAGTCCGTAGAGGCGGCGGCCCTGAATTTCATGCAGGTCCACGGCGGTCGCCATGAGCGTACGGGCCGACTCAAACGCCAGTCGGGGATCCTGGAAAACGCGTGGATCAAATTCGATCAGGTCGTCGTCTCCGAGGTAATTTTCGTCTGGCCCGGTAAACTGACGCGGGTCGTTCTCTTGAAAGAAAACCGGCATAGACAGCGGCAGGTAGATCAGGTTGGGCTGTTCAGAGAGCTGCTGGTAAGCGGCGCGTGGGTCGGTGATCCGTTCCGCATAGGGGAGCGCTACATCACTGCCCAGCGGCGCGAACAGCCCTGCCAGAGCTGCCAGAGGGTCGGCGGGCGAGTCGGGCTGAGGCAGGTCGGTCAGAACGTCAGCGGGGGCCAGGCCGTAGGCATCCCATTGGGTGGCGCGGAACCATTCGGCGGCGGCATGAGCTTCGGATACGGGGCGGGAATCTTGGGACGTTTGGGCGCGCGCCCGATTGGGCTGCGCGGCAGATTGGCGGCGCAGCGAAGTTTCCAGCAGTAAGACATCGCCCCAAAAGCGGTCGCCGCCGGCATTGAATGCCAGTTCCGTGGCCGGGGCCAGGCGCTGGTCGCCCAGGCGGGGCAGCAGATCGAAGCGCAGTACCTCCAACGAGGCCAAGGTGACCGGGCCGGCGGGCGCAGCCGCCGGGAAGATTTGCAGAAGGCCCGCGCCGCTGGCCCATAGAGCTGGCGCGGGCGGAGAGAGCGGCGGGCTGGCCGTTCCGGTAGACCCGACGACATCCTCAACTGCCAGCAGAACCGAGCGTCCGTCGCTCAGGCGCAGCAGCAGGGCGTCGCCAGGGCGCACCAGGCCGGCATCGTCAGGATGGAGGGGTAAATTGACGCGCCCGGCGGTAAACGCCAGCGCGCCGGTGGACTGTAAGTCTTGCACGCCGTCCACCGTCAGCAGGCTGGAGGCCAGTACCTGGGTTCCGGGAAGTTCGTCCCACAGTGGGTAGATGGCCCGCAGGCGCACCTGAGTATCATCCAGAGCGGGCGCGCCGGAGAGATGGCCCGCAACCAGCCGGTCGGTCACCGCCAACCAGCGGCTGTCATTGGCAAGGGTCAGTCGCAGCACATCGCCGGAAAGCAAGAGTGGCCGCCCGTTGCGGGTCAGGCGGGCACTCCGCGCCGAGAGCAGAGGGCCTTCTGCGCCGTCCTGCCAGGTGAAAAGGCTGGCGGGCAGAGGAATGGCCTGCAAACGGGTGGACAGGCGCACCTGGTTGGCCCAGGCTCCCGGTGAAGAAGCCGCTGCTGCGGCCAGGCGCGCCGGAGTGGTGGAACTGCCCAGCGCCACCATGCCCGGCAGGTGGAAGCGGGCCGCCTGAGCCTGCGGTCCCGCCACCCGCACCACGTAGCAGCGCCGCCCGCCGTTGGCAAAAAAGGCATGGACGCAGCGGGGCAGGCTGGCGTACACCATCTGCCCAGAAGATGCGCCCACAGACGCCGGCCAGGCCCCGCCTTCCGGCGGCGAGGGGGCATCCTGGCGGGTGTGGCGTTCCACCGCCAGGGGCAGGTCTCCGCCAAAGACGGACGCAAAGGCCCCAGGGTCTTCCACCGCTACGGGCAGGTTTAACGGCCCGCGTTCGGCAAAGCCAATGAAGGCCGGCACGTCCAGCGGCGGCAGGGTCAGTCCCCCGGGCTGGGGCGGCGGTAAAAAGTAGACGCCGGGCAGGCGCAGGTCTTCTCTAAGCCTCAACGGTCAAATCCTCGATAGATAACACCAGCTCTTCGATGGCAACGTCTGTGCCGCCTTTGGCGTTGAGGGTGGGAGCGGTATATTTCATCGGCACGGCATTGGTGGCCTTCCAGGTCATCACCTTGTTTTGGCCGGTCTCGTCCATCAGTTCGATAATGACCTGGTTCTGGCGCTCGGCCAGGGTCCCTTCGCGGGCTTCTTTGATCCAATCAAAAAAGTGCTTGACGCCGATAACGCCCCGCTTGAGGGTGAGGTCGCTGACCTTGTACACCCCCGGCACTTTGCGGACGTGATTCTGGCGCTCGTTGCCGTTGCGGTACTCGGCTATGGTGATTTCGACGCCCAGGCCGCTGACTTCTTGAAAACCAGCGGTGATGGAATCGGCGGCCCCGAAACGGTCAATGGTTACGCGGAAATTAAAAGCTCCATACGGTGTGTTACGAGCCATAGTTCCTCCAAATGCAATACACTGTTTCCCCTGGGTTGACCAGCAGAATTTCCTTAAGCAGTGGCGTCAGCCGTCCACTGGCCGATGCGGAAGATCACAAACTCAGCCGGTTTGACCACCGCGACGCCGATCAGGCAGATCAGGCGACCGTTATCGAGGTCGTTTTGGGTCATAGTCGAGCGGTCGCAGCGTACAAAGAAGGCCTGTTCAGGCACACGGCCCATTAGCGCGCCGTTGCGCCACTCGTTGAATAAAAAGCCTTCAATGGTGCGGCGGACGTTGTCCCAGAGGGGTTCGCTGTTATTCTCAAAGACGGCCCACTGCGTGCCGCGGTCAATGGAATGTTCCAGGTAGGCAAAGTAGCGGCGCACGCTCAGGTATTTCCATTCGGGGTCGCTGCTGATGGTACGCGCGCCCCACAGCAAGAAGCCCCTGCCCTGGAAGAAGCGGAAGCAGTTGACTCCCTCAGGGTTGAGGATATCCTGCTGGGCTTTGTTCAGCCGCCGCTCAAAATCAACGGCCCCAAACACGACTTCGTTGGCGGGGGCTTTAAAGACCCCATCCTGCACGTCGGTGCGGGCGCAAATGCCGGCGACAAAGCCGCTGGGGGGGACGAGCAACTGGCGGCGGCCATCGGGGTCGAGCGGGTCGGCAATTTTGATCCAGGGGTAGTAGAGGGCGGCGTGGGTCGAGTCGAACTGGCCGCGGAAGGCGCGCACTTCTGAGATTGCCATGTCATTGGGCGAGTCGAGCAGGGCCACACGGTAGCGCATGCGTAGTTCGCAGTGAGCCAATAGAGATTGGACAATGGCGCTCCAGCGGGTGTTGTTCTCGGTTTCGTTGAGGTTGACCTCACGAAAAGAGTAGCCGGGAGCGGCGACCATAGAAATCTCTTCAACGGCGGTGAAAGCCTCTAGGCCGGTGGCCTCCACAAACGTGCCAGAGGGGTCGCGTTGGGCTTCGCGCCCGCGATAGGCTTCGGCGGTGGGCAGGTTGCCATCGGTTCCGTTGGTGAGGTAAAAGATGCGCTCCAGGTCTGCCGGACGCGGTCGGCTGCGTGCGTCTGCGGGCGAGAGCGGCGGCGAGAGCAGGGAGCCAGCAGCCGCAAATTCTTCGTCGCTCATCAGGCTGAGTTCCAGGCTGTTTAAAACCTCTGCCCCCAGCAGATCTTCGGCAAACTGCGCGCCTGAGGTCAGGTCGGTCTCAAACGCAAAGGGGATTGTCAGGTAGCGGGTGCGCGATTCGGGGGTTTCAATGAACAGGTTGAAGACCGAACTGCGGTTCAGAGGGTGAGGCGAGAGATTGTTCCAGACCTGTTCAACCTCAGATCGCCCGGCGCGCAGCACGCGGATGCTGAGGGTAAGTAAGTAGGCTTGTTGGGTATCGGGGTTAAAGTCAACGGCCAGCATCGGGGGTGAGGTGGGGCTGTCGAAAACGAGGTCATTGCCGTCAAGGGTCACATCGTACAGCCGGTAGGTAGGGCTGCCGCTGGCTGGCGAGCCAACGCGGTTGCGCACGAGGATCACGTCATTTTCGCGCACGCTGCGGATCACCGGCAGGCCATCACTGCCGCGCACCAACAGGTTGGCCGAGGGCCGCACGGCGATAATCACGCGCATGTTGCCGGCCCGCCCTGGGAAGCGCGCGCGCAGTCCTACCGTGAGCGGCGAGTTGGACGCGGCGAAAGCACGCCCGGCCATCGGATCGGGCGGCGAGCCGGGCGTGTCGGGGGCAGGCGGGGTGAAGGTGCGAACAACGTACAGCTTACTGCCGCCGTTCTGGAAGAAGGCGGCGACCGCGTGCGCCAGATAGTTCTCGTGTTCAACGCCACCCTGATCTTCAAACTGCAGGCGGTCAATTCCCCCATAGATCCGCTCAAAGTCTGCGAAACTGGTGAGTAGTTCGGGATCGCCTTCGATGGGCCCATAGCGGGTGGGGCCGATAAAGCCCGTGACGCTGGTGCTTACGCCCTCAATAGACTTGGAACGGTAGCTGGTTTCTTCAACATATACTCCGGGCGCCAGGTATTCAGGCATAGGTTCAATCTCCTTTTTTTTATTCCGGCTTAACCTTCAATCCAAAGTTCAGACCGGCCCGCCGTCTGCACTAACAGCGGCTGGCCGAAAGTGAACGGGGATACGATCTGATTGCTCAATTGTCCCGGCCCGGCCAGGCTGGTGTAGAGCTGGGCGAAGGGCTGGCTGAGGACGGTGCTGAGGGTTGGGACGGGGAACCCTGCCAGCGGCTCGAGGCCAGGGGAGGCATACCGCACCCGGATGGTGAGATCCCAGGTGATGAAGCGGCTGGGCGAGGGCGGCGGCGTGAGGGGGGAAGTCTGCGGGGGCGGGGGGGTAAAGGTAGGCTGTGGCAAGAAGACGACGGCGCTGCCGTCTGCATTGGCAATGCCCGGCCAAACCGGCCCGCTGGGGGGTTCGACTTCGAGTATGGCAAAGGCCGCTGGCCTGGCCTGGCCGCTGGTAGTGCGCTCGACAATTTGGGCGCGCACCACTCCCAGGGTTGCCAGGGGGGTACGGGTGGGGGCAGAAAAGAGGTAGAACCCCGGCAGGCTTTGCGCCGGACTGCCGGCGGGCTGTAAGGGGAAGATGCCCCGATAGGGTGCGTCTATAAAAAACAGACAGGGGCTGAAGCGCCCAAAGGCATCGCGCACGTAAATCAGGAAACGCTGGGTGACCGGCGGGCTGTCGGGAGGGTGCTCGCCGGGGGGAGTGTTGGGGTCGGGGAATTCCAAAGCGCTGAGGCCCGGCAGGCTGTGAAAGGCATAGATCCCCGCAGGGGTGCGCGCGGCGCGGCGGGCCAGGTCGGGGCGGTCCGGCGGCATGGCGAGGACTTCCAGCCCATCCACTACCGGGACTCCGGCGGCAGGGTCCCAAAAGCGGATGCCCAGCGGGGTAAAGCGCAGGATGCGTTCGAGAGGTTCAAGGGTAGCAAAGATCGGTAAAGTCGCCATAAGTACTCAGGGTTCGACTAATTTCTGCATATCGGCCAGCCGTTCTTGGACCGGCGCGCCGGAACCGAAGGCATCGAAGGTTTCAATGCGGACGTTGCGCGCCACGTAGGGAACGGAAATCTGGTAAGTGTTGTTGACGATCACTTCCCAGATGCGGAACAGTTCTTCGGTTGATAACTCGGTGATGCCCACCTCAACCGATTCATCCATGCCAAAAGTGTTGGGATAGCGGGCGTTGAGCAGTCCCGGCGGCAAGCTGGGAGTATCTTCGAGAATACGCATCATCCAGCCGGCGATGGCGTGCTGAAGCGAAGCGTCTTTGGCCCAGGCAGTGAGCAGGAAATGCAGATCAACCGGGAGCATATTGCGCTGGCGGCGGCCGTCGGGCAGCAGGCGGCCCGGCGGGGTGCGGTTGTGCTGGTTGGGGTAAATGCGGTAGAGCAAAACAGAAACGCCCGCGTCCATAGGCCGCAGAAAATCGGGCGCGATATAGACCTGGAACTGCAATAAGGCATTATCAAAGTCGGCAGGCACATACCGGCTTTGAAGGAGATGAACAATGGCATTAGAAACCGCAGCAACTGCCCGGTAAGAGGCCATATCCCTCCGTAGAATGTGTCAACTGCGGTGCATGTACCGCAGAACGGTTGCTATGCAGGCTTTTCGTCAGGTGGCACGCCCAGGGCTTTGAGATGTTCGTCGAGGAACTCTTTCAGTTCGTCCAGGGTATGGAATGCCATGCGCATCCCAGGACGGCCAGCGTTTTGTTCACCCCGATTCGCAGTGGGGCCACCCACTACCTCTACCACGCCTCGCCAGATGACCGGTGCATCTTTGATCTCTCTGGGTTCAACCCAGACGCGGATGATAAAAGACAGGGTGTTTTCTGGAAGGGAGATCAAGAGCGGTCCTTCATCTCGCTTGCAACCCGGGTTCAGTCATCGCTCGCTGTACTGCCGCACGTCGGGCATCCGACCGAATAATGTGATCCGATAGGGTGAAGATATCAGCGGAGCATCACAAATGCATCACAGCGGGATCACAAAATTATCAAATTGAGATAAAAATAATCAAGAAATAGGAAAGTTTTTCCGCCCGCGCCGTTAAAGCACATGACGGGCGCGGGGCGGGAGGACGATCAGTGGGCGCGATTATAGGAGGTATTTTTCGATTTTTTGGATGGCTTGCTGAATCTGCTGGCGAACAGAGTCTGACAGGTCTAACGCTTCGCGCAGGTGTTGGAGAATCTGCCGGAGCGGTTCAATTTCGGAAGGGGGGAGCTGCGGGGCAAGGTTTTCGATGACCTGTTGGAGAGAGGTGGCCCAGGCCGCCGTAGGCGCCGGGTTGTTTTGCTCTAAAGCGTGAAGCAAAGTGCCGAGCGCAGCCTTGTCACCGGTCGTCGGGATGGAAACAGCCGGTTCGCTCATCCGTTGAAAGAGCATAGTGGTCTCAGGCATTGGGTCAATGCCAAGTTCGGTCTTCAAGATCTGCCGGCAGGTCTCATACTGACGCACAGCCAGGGCGCGCTGGCCCATTTGATAATACAGGCGCATGACGGCGCGGTGAGTTTCTTCGCTGAGCGGTTCTTCGTTGAGGATTTTTTGCCCATATCCCAGGGCGGCGTTGGGGTTGCCGAGCTTTTGACTGGCAAACATTAGGTAGGCCAGGCAGGCCAGGTAGCGGTTGCGCAGCCGCTCGCGCTCACGGAGAACCCAATCTTCGTAGAAACCCTCCAGCAAATCTCCCCGATATAGCTGAACGGCCTGCTCAGCTCGTTGAACGGCGGCGGGGGTAATGGTAGGCTCTGGTTTAGCGGGCAGCCGGTCCGTCAGGTTTTCAAAGTCTTCGATATCCAGCCAATAACTGCTGTTGCCGTTAAATGCAATTTCTCCCTGCTGATTGAGGAGCAGGAAATGGGCGTCGGGAGGGGAATGGGCTTCGATAGCGCAGCGCAAGCGCCATAAGGCTGTGTTTAACGAAGCCTGGGCGCGGTTCTGAGGATAATCGCTCCAAAAAAGGTTAGCGAGAACCTCACGAGAATGAGTGCGTTTTCTCTCGACCAGCAGATAAGCCAGCAGCGCCTGAATGGTGCGGGTTAGCTTGATCTCAGTTCCCCGTTCTTCGTCGCTGAACCGAGGGCATCCAAACAGGGTGACGTGCAGAACAGCCATAGATTGCCTCGAATACCAAAAGGGAGCAGTCCCTACCTTGAAAACACGAAGCCAGGATAATGCCCCCATCGGGGAACCCCTGGCATCGTGAAGGAACTCGCTTGGATTGACAGGGCAAGCGGAGCTATTCCTGATTTTATGCGAGATATTAATTATCCAAATATATCATAGCCATTCCTGAAAGTTTGTCAACATGCAGAGCATACATTGATAAGCTCTTTATATAAGATCTATGATAAAAATGGTATACTTATAGCGGTTTGCCGTCATGCGCTCGTGATGGTACTCCGGGTTCCGTTTGTTTTTTTGAGATTTTCAAACTCAATGGATGAAAAGTGGCAGAACCAATCAATCCGCATGATTTACTAGCTCAGGAACGAAGACTGCGCTCAGCAGTGGAGGAAGATTTAAGGCTGCGCCTCCGCCAGCAGGAAGCCGTTGCGCAATTAGGCGAATATGCTCTGAGCCAAAATCTCGATAATCTTTTCTACAAGGCGGTCCAGTTGGTGGCGGATACCCTGGGGATGGAGTTCTGTAAGGTGTTAGAACTCCTTCCAGAGGGCGACCGGCTGTTGTTACGGGCCGGGGTTGGGTGGGCAGACGGATTGGTAGGCCGGGCAATGGTTGGAACTGACCGAGACTCACAGGCTGGATATACCTTGCTGACCGGTGGCCCGGTGATCGTTGATGATCTAAGAGCAGAAACCCGCTTTTCGGGGCCAAAACTGCTTACAGATCATCGCATCGTCAGTGGGATGAGTGTGGTGATTCATGGGCGTGGGCGCCCGTTTGGCGTCTTGGGGGTGCATTCCGGTCGCCGGCGGAATTTTTTGCCGCACGATACCCGCTTTATGGTTGCAATCGCCAGTATCCTCGCCTCGGCGGTTCAGCGGTTTGCTGTGGAAGAAGACCTGAAGCGCTCGCGCAACGAACTGGCGATTATTTTGGGGGGCGTCAATGAGGGGATTACCGTTCAGGATCGGACGGGCAAGCTGGTCTATGTCAATCAGGCCGCGGCAGAGATTATGGGATTTTCTTCGGCTGAGGAAGCTAAAACGGCCCCCCTGAGCGAAATCCATAGGCGGTTTGTGCTGTTCGATGAGCAGGGGCAGCCCATGCCTTTTGAAAAACTACCGGGACGGCGGGTACTGCAAGGTGAGCCGCGCGCCTCGGCCCGCGTCCGCTTTCGGGTGATGGCGACGGGCGAAGAACGCTGGTCAATCATTGATGCTTCGCCCATCCACGACTCGGCCGGAAACGTGATCCAAACGGTGAATATCTTCCGAGATATTACTGAGATGGCGCTAGAAGAGCGCAATCAGCGTTTTTTGGCGGAGGCCGGGGAGCTGTTAACCTCCTCGATTGACTATAAGACCACGCTGATCAATGTGGCGCAACTGGCTGTAACCAACCTGGCCGACTGGTGCGCCATCTATCTGGTGAATGAATCACAAGAGGCCTTTCAGTTAACGGTGGCGCACAAAGACCCCGCCAGGCTGAAATTGGTGGCCGAACTGCAAAAACGTTACCCACCCAACTTCAATAATGCCAGTCGGGGCGTTGGTCGGGTGCTGAAAACTGGCGAGGCCGAATATTACCCGACCATTCCTGAAGAATTGTTAGAGCAGGCCGCGGTGGACGCCGAACACCTGGAAAAAATCCGCGCTCTGGGGATGCGCGCCGGGATGACCATCCCGCTAACCGTCCACGGCCGCACGTTAGGCGCAATTACGCTGGTATGGTCTGAGTCGGGCCGCGGCTATACCCAGCAGGATGTTGGGCTGGTGCAAGAACTGGCCCGGCGCGCGGCGTTGGCGATTGATAACGCCCAACTCTATCATGCCGCCCAACGGAGCAATGTGGAACTGGAGAGGCGGGTAGAAGAGCGTACCCGCGAACTGATGGAAGCCAACCAGCGCCTGATGGTCGAGATTGAGGAACGGCGCAAGACTGAACACGCGCTGCAGAAGAGCGAGGTGATGCTTCACAGCCTGTTTGAGTCAGCTCCCGATGCTGTCTTGTTGGTGCGGCGAGATGGGAACATCGTGCGGGCCAACCAGCAGGCTGAAGTGATGTTTGGTTATTCACGCGCTGAGCTGATCGGCAGTTCAATTGATCTCCTGCTCTTGCCTGGGCTGCGGCGCGAACACGCTCGTAAACGCGCGTCATACATCCAGGATATGGTCACACGCTCTATGGGGGCCGGTCTGGAACTGGCCGCCCGGCGTAAGGATGGCGCGGAACTGCCGGTGGATATTATGCTGAGCCCAATCCAAACGGATGAGGGTGAGATGGTCATTTGTGCCGTTCGCAACATGACCGAGCAAAAGCGCCTGCAAGCAGAACTGGCTGAGACTCACCGCCGCCTGTTTGAAGGTGTGGAAACGGAACGGCTGCGTATATCGCAGGAACTGCATGATGGTCCTATTCAAGAGCTGTACGGCGTGGCGCTGAATGTGGAACTTTTAAGCGATCTGATTGCTACGCTAGAGCAGCCGGCCCAATTTGATGAGATCAAAACAGGTATTCAGGCCACCATTCAAACGCTGCGGGGCATCTGCGGCGACCTGCGCCCACCGATTCTGGCGCAGTTTGGATTGGAAAAGGCCATTCGCTCGCATTTGTCCAAGCTGCGCGAGGCGCACCCCGAACTGACCATCGAAGCCGACCTTGCCAGTGATGGCCTGACGTTGCCAGAGCGGACGCGCCTGGCGCTGTACCGCGTCTACCAGAATGCCATCAGCAATACCATCCGGCACGCCAGGGCTACTGCCATTGAGGTCAAGTTCCGAATTGAAGACGGGCAGATCGAACTGGCAGTTCAGGATAATGGGTGTGGGTTTAAGGTCCCTAAAAAGTGGGTGGACCTGGCGCGCGAAGGTCATTTCGGTTTGGTGGGCATGGCAGAACGGGTAGAGGCGATTGGCGGCGAACTGATCGTGGAATCGAAGGTCGGCCAGGGGACGAACCTGCGCGTCATTGTTCCCCTGGAACAGCCGTTAATGTCGCCACAGAGCTTATAGATTCTGCGCGCGGCCTGTCTGGCCTGAAAAAGTCGGCAGGGGGGAAATGCGCTGAACGGGGCCCTTTGGATTGCCTGTCAGGCTGAAATTTTCAAGCGATTTTTCCTGAACCACCTCTTTCTGTTTATAATACCTGTGCGCGGCGTACTTGTAAGCCTGCGCGGAATGTGCGGCTATCTCGAAGCGAACCTGCATAGTGGGGAGGATATCAGACCTGAGCGAACCGAATGCTTCTTCTAAATATGTGGTCGAAAGCGGGCAGCCGCTCTCGCGCTCGCTGTTGTGGGCCATTCAGCGGCGTTACTTTGAAGATCGGGGGATTGAAGCCTGGCGCAGAAATATCGTGCCGAGTTATATCACCAGCAACCCCTATATTGCCCAGAGTTATGCGCGGGTGGTGTTGGGTTACCTGCGCGACTGCCTGCCCGCGCTCGACCCCAGCCAGCCCGTTTACCTGGTGGAACTGGGAGCGGGGGGCGGGCGCTTTGCCTTTCACTTTATGCGCAAGTTTGAGGCTCTGTTGGCTCAGTCGCCTTTTGCGGATCTACGTTTCTGCTATGTGCTGACCGACCTGCCTGAGCGCAACCTGGAATTCTGGCAGCAGCACCCGGCTTTACAGGCGTGGATGGCTGCCGGCAAGCTCGACCTGGCCCGCTTTGACGCCGTCGCAGACCGCGAGATTCACCTGCGCCGCGCCGGGCAAACGATTACACCCGGCAGCCTGAAAAACCCTCTCATTCTTCTGGCGAATTACTTTTTTGATAGCATCCCGCAAGACGCTTTTCATGTCGAAGAGGGACGGCTGCAAGAATGCCGGATCAATCTGACCTCTGCACAGGCTGAACCCGATCCCACTGCGCCCGAGGTGCTGCCGCGCCTGATGATCCACTTTATGACTCAGGATATGGATCACACCGGCTACTACCATGACCCCGACCTGGATGCCATCCTGGAACAGTACCGCACACTGCAAGACAGTTATCTGCTCTTCCCGGCGGAGGGCATTCGCCTGCTGCGCGAGCTGGAACGTCTGGCCGGCGGGCGGATGTTGTTAATTGCCGGTGATTTTGGGGTGAGCAGCGCCCAGGAATGGGACCATAACGGCGCGCCGGATATTCGCATTCACGGCTCGATTTCCATGGAAGTGAATTTCCATGCGCTCGGCGCGTATATTCAAAACCGGGGCGGGTGCTTTTTGACGCCGGGTTTCTTCAGCCCGTTTCTGAGCGTGTGCGCTTTTGCTCTCGGTGAGGATGCCCAATCCTTTACGGAGCTGCAATTGGCTTATACCGAGGCAATCGTGCGGGGTGGGCCGAACGACTTTTTCCTGCTGAAACGCGGGATGGAGAACAACTTTCAGGCGTTAAACCTGGATGAAATGCTGGGCTTTTTACGCTTTAGCGGTTGGGATGGTCACCTGTTCCTGGATTACTTTGAGGCGCTCTTGGAGAAGGCCCCTGCTGCCGATGCGCGCAGACAGGAGGAGGTGGCGCGGGCGCTGGGCTATCTCTGGGATAATTATTACCATTTAGGCGAGGAGCGCGACCTTCCTTTTAATATTGGCGTTATCCTATTTCGCATGGGGCGCGTGAGCGAGGCGTTGACTTACTTTGAACGCTCGCTGCAATATTACGGCCCCTCGCCCTCAACGCTTTACAACGTGGCGCTGTGCCTGACCAAAGAAGGAAAATTTACCCTGGCCTTGGAGAGACTGCAAGAAGCGCTGGCAATTGACCCGCAATTTGAACCGGCGCTTTCTTTGGCTAAAGAGGTGAAAAAGAAAAAGGGGCATTAGAAAGGAACCGTTCGAATGGCTTACGAACCACGCGCTTGCCCACTACCGATCTTTGTGGTGATGCTGGCGTTGTTCATCAGCACAGTGGCCTGCGGCCTGCCTATGGCGGCGACGCCGACCGCAACCCTGGTCTTTCCAACTCAAAACCTGCCCTCGGCCACGCTGACGGCCACTACGCAGCCGCAGCCCACCCAGACCTTCACGTCCACGGCGGCCGCGGCTGCGCCACTTCCCACTTCTACGCCGCCCCCTGCGCCGACGGCCACCCGACAGCCGCCCCAGGTGAGCGAAGTAACGATCTTCTTTATTGCAGTGGGCGATAACGGCCAGAGCGGCCCCAAGATCGGCTGCGGTGACAGCCTGGTGGCCGTGAAACAGCCGATTGAACCCACCAGCGGCGTGATCCGCGCGGCACTCAACCGGCTGTTTAGCTTCAAGACGCAGTATATCGGCGAGTCGGGGCTGTATAACGCTTTATGGCAGTCGGACCTAGCTCTGGATTCTGCTCGAGTGGATAACGGCGTGGCGACGGTTTACCTGACCGGCACGCTGACGTTGGGTGGAGTGTGTGACAATCCGCGTGTTAAGGCTCAGATCGTCGAGACGATCCTGGCCCAGCCTGGCGTGACCGGCGCAAACGTGTACATCAACAACGTGCCCATTGATGAGGCGCTGTCTTTAAAATAAAAAATGGGAAGAAGAGCCCATTGTTGGGTTCTTCTTCCCCTGCCTGCGCAGTTGGCTTAGCGTTTACCGCCATCCCATACCATGAATGGCATGTTCACAACGACGCCGGTTTTGCTGGTGGTCAGTTCGCCGGCGGCCTCGGCCTGGAGAACCTCGGCTTCGGATTTTAACTCGCGTGCCTGCACGCCATCGGCCCATTTCACCAGGATGATCTGGCGCAGGGGAGAGTAACCAGCGGAGCCGGGCGGGTTGTCGAACACATCTGGCTGGAAGCCTAAGGGCCCTTTACCGGCAAGGCCGTTTTCAAAAACGTACACATCTGCCAGCGCCGCTTCAGGCACCTGGGCCAGCGCGGGGACGTACAGCACGGGCGATTTCATCATGTTGGTCAGCTTTTCGGCGATGCCGGGGTCGGAGGCTTCGGTGTGGGAGAAGTAGATTTCTTTGCCTTCGGCGTAAGCCTTGCCCGCTGGCACGACGGCGGTGTTGGCTCCGGCAGAGGCATTGGCGCTGCAAGCCGCCAGAAGTATGGACAGCGCAGTCAGGGCAAGGATGACCAGGGCGCGGCGGGAGACGTTCAGGGAACGGCGCATGAGACAGAACTCCTTGAATTAGAAGATGGGTTAGAGAATTCTGTCCTTAATCCTAAGATGAAGACCGGAAAGATGCCATCCGCTATATGCTCCAGATGCGCCTGGGCAATAATGCCTATATCCACCCCAAGCGTTGAAAGGCCGCCAGCGGACAGGTGACGCTGGTCATGTAGACGGGATTCTGGTGGTAGTTGTCTTGTGGGTGAATGCACTCGTAAGGCGAGCCGTAGGCCGCTCCCTGGCGGTAGTCACCGGCTTGCAGTTCGCGAAGATATTCCGAGGCCAGCTCCAGAGCGGCGGCAGTGTCCACCAGGGCGAGTGCATAGCACACCCAGCCAGTTGGAGTGTTCCAGTATGCGCCATTCTGGTAGGTGTTTTTGGGGTAGGGGGTGGTGGTTTGCTCCCAGGCGCTTGCAGGACTGAAGTCCCAATCCACCGGCACGTGGCGGATATTGCCCTGCCAGGCGATGGTTCCAGCGCGATAGGCGCGCAGAAGAGCGGCGGCAACTTGTTGTGATTCGGGCGCAGTCAGCGCGCCGGTGTAGACCGCGTAAGCCGACCCCCACACATCGGGTTGGGCGCTCTTGCCGGTGCTGGCGGCCAGCAATCCACTGGGGTGGCGAAACACTTCTGGCAGAGATGCGGATATGCGCTCTGCAATGGCCCCATAATCTACGGCGGAGTGAGACTCACCGGTCAGTGCAAATAACGCCTGAAGCTGCCTGGCCGCCTGCCAGCGCAGAATGGAGCAAAACAGCAGCCGCCCGGTGTGAATAATGCTGTCGGTAAAGCCAAAAGAGACTCCCCGGCGCTGTTCGTCGCACCAGACCAGACCGCTGTCTTCGTCTGCCGTGGGAACGGAAAAGGCCAGTGCCAACCGCTCTAACAGCCGGACGCCATTGATGGGCTTGTAAAGAATAGCAGGGCGCTTCGCTCCGACAGCCAGCCGATAAGCCATTTCGACAAAGTAGAAATGATCGTCGAGGCTGGGGTAGTAGCCCCAGGGCTGGCCCTGGGCTTCGTAATCTAAGGTTCCGGGGAAGAAAATCGGCAGGCCGTCAAAGGTGATGTGATCGGCAACCGCGCCGCGCGGTACGAGGCTGCCAGAGGGCGTGTGCCAGTCTGCGTCGGCCTGGAGGTGCGCCGTTAACAGCAGGGCGTGTTCTAATTCCTCTGTCGTGATCAGGCCACTATCGAGTGACATGGCAAAGTCTCGAATCCAGAAAGCGGGGTAACAATCACGCCCGCCGGGGCGGATGAGGGTTGCGCCGGTGGTGTTGGGTGGGCTGCCGGCCACCGACTGGCCCGGCCAAACGCGCGAAGCTTCAACGACATCGCGTGCCAGACCGCGCAGGAAGGCGATGTTTTCGGGCGTGAAGGGGGTGCGATTTACCAATAGTGATGTACCAGGGGGCGGATGAGGCGGGTGTAGATGTCGTTAATTTTCTCCATCGTCTCTGCTGGGATGGGCGGCAGACTGCCAGCGGAGACGTTTTCATCCACCTGCGACTCGCGCTTGGCCCCAGGGATGGCGCAGGTGACGGCATCAAACATTAAAATCCAGCGCAGGGCCAGTTGGGGCAGTGTCCAACCGGGCGGCAGAAGCGCCTTGAGTTCTTCGACAGCCTGTAAGCCGGTTTCAAAATCCACGCCAGAGAAGGTCTCGCCGCGGTCAAAGGATTCGCCGTGACGGTTGAAGCTGCGGTGATCGTCGGCTGAAAACTCGGTTTGGCGGGTGATCTTGCCGGTAAGCAGGCCCGAAGCCAGGGGGACACGTGCCAGGATACCAACGCGGCGGCGTTTGGCTTCTGGGAAGAACAGTTCGGCAGGGCGCTGGCGGAAGATGTTAAAGATAATCTGCACCGACTGGACGTTGGGATACTCGATGGCCTTAAGGGCCTCTTCGACCTTTTCAACGCTGACGCCGTAATAGCGCACTTTGCCCTGCCGGACGAGGTCGTCGAGGACGTCAAAAGTTTCGGGCATGTAGTAGACGGCGGTAGGCGGGCAGTGCAGTTGCAGTAAATCGAGCGCCTCAGTTTGGAGATTGGTAAGGCTGCGTTCCACAAAGCGGGTCAGGTTTTCGCGGTTATAGCCTTCGGCCACGTGCGGGTTCAGGCCGCGCCCGGCTTTGGTGGCGATGTGGATTTCTTGCCCGCATTCTCTGCGCAGACGCGCCAGTAACCGCTCGCTGCGCCCGCCGCCGTAGACATCGGCGGTGTCGAAGAAGTTCACGCCCTGTTCAACGGCGCGGCGCAGGGCTTTCAGCGATTCATCATCGTCCACCTGGCCCCACGAGCCGCCAATGGCCCATGCGCCAAAACTAATGGCGGATACCTTCCAGCCGGTTCGTCCCAATTCACGGTATTCCATGGGGTGTGTCCTTTCTTCTTTTAAGGGAGTTGAGGTTTTATCTAAGCAGCGATTGAAGGTATGTGACGGCCTCGCGCATATCATGGATTTGCTGGTCGCCGCTGATTTCGCGCTCGATGATGAATGGGCCGGTATAGCCAATTTCATTCAGCCGGGCAATGAGACGAGGAAAGTTGACCCTGCCCTGGCCGATTTTAACTTCTTCTCCCAGGTGATAAGGATCGGTAGGGTAACGCCCATCTTTGGCGTGAACGCTGCGCACATAACTGCCAAAGACATCCAGCGCATCAACCGGATTAGCCTTGCCGTACAGGATCAGATTGGCCGGGTCGAGATTGACGCCCAGGTTGCCGGTTCCGACTTCGTGGATCAGGCGCAGCATGGTGACGGGGGTCTCTTGCCCGGTCTCAAACCAGAACTCCATGCCCAGGGTCTTCAGATAAACGGCCACGTCGCGGACGGCTGTAACCACTTCCTGAAAAACCGGATCGGCGGCGTTTTCGGGAATAAAACCCAGGTGGGTGATGATGGCCGGCAGGCCCAGGTGGTGGGCAAAGTCTGCCCCCTTTTTTAGGGCGCTGATCCGCTCTGCCCGCCACTCTGGCGGAACCAACCCCAACGTGCGCGGGCCGTCAATAAAATCCCAGACGGCCGGACCAGGCCAGCCAGCCCACAGTGCGGTGAGCGTAACGCCCAAGCGGGCGGCGTCTGCCCGGATGGTTTCGGCCAAGGCGGGGGAGTACGTGGCCGGGTTCCAGCAGTTCAACTCGGCGCGCGAAACGCCAAAAGAACGGACAGCTTCTAGTAACCCTGGCCTGTTTTGAACAGGAATAATAATGCCAATGCGGTCGGTCATGGTTTCTCCTTGCCGGCGATTGCGGCGCGTTCGCGTTCCAGCAAAATGAGCGAATCGCGCGCGGATTCCGGCGGGCATTCGGTGGGTTCCTGGTTATTTTGGACACAGTGAATGAAGTATTGAATCTCGTTCAGATAGGCATCGCCCGGAGCGTATTCAGCGGGCCGCGCGTGTAGCCGGACAGGATCGTCGTACACGGTGAGAGCGGGGGTCTGATCGGTGTCGAGCCGGAGGAAACCTTTTTCAAACCAGGCTTCGTACCCGGCCTTAAACGGGATCTGCACTTCGCTCCAGCCACCGTGAATGGAGACCTGGGGACCGTCTTTGTAAGTGAACAGGGCGTGGACAATCTCACAGGGTGAGCCAGGCGCAGACGCGCGGCTGGACGCCAGGATGCAGTCGGGCGCGCCAAACAGCGCGTTGACAAAGACCACATCGTGAATGTGCAGATCGTACAGCGAGCCGCCGCTGCGGGCCGGGTCCATGAACCAGTTTTCCCAACCCCAACCGTTGGGTTTGCCGCCAATGCGGTACATCTGGAGAGACAGCAGCCTGCCCAGGCTGCCAGCCTGGATCGTCTGTTTAAGATACTGGTATTCCGGCCAGAAGCGGATGCACTGGGCGATCATCAACTTACGATCGGCCTGGCGGGCGGCCTGAATCATGGCGTTGGCATCGGACACGCTGAGGGCCATAGGTTTTTCGCTCAACACGTGCCGCCCGCGCTGCAACGCCTGGATGGCATAGGGAGCGTGCAGGTAAGAGGGAAGGCAGATATCAACGATATCAACATCCGCTTCCTCAATCAACTGGCGGCCTTCTGGAAAACGCTGTACGCCGGTCAGGTCGGGGGGACTGGCGCGGTTTTCGATGTTGATTTCGACTGCGTTTTGGGCTTCCATGCGCTCTGGTCGAACATCCGCGATGGCGACCAGTTGTACTTCTGGGATCTGAAAATAGCGGGAGGCATGAAACCACCCCATTCCACCCATTCCGACGATGCCTATCCGAATCATAGTATCCCTGTGATTTTGAAAGACTGTGCGATTATTGTACTACGGGAAATGAAACTTCCAGTAGAATGGAAAATCAACAGGGATATTTTAAAGAGGTGGTGCTGATGAACCGGGTAACTCCACGCGGCGTATTTGCCGCCGCTCTTACTCCGCTTAAGCAAGATGGTTCGCTGGATCTGGATCAGGTCGGGCCGTATCTGAGTTTTTTGGCACAGCGCGGTTGTCATGGCGCGCTGTTATTTGGCACAACCGGCGAGGGGCCTTCGTTTTCGCCGGCGGAGCGCGTGATGCTGGGACGGGCGGCGCTGGAAGTCCGCCAGAAGCACCCTGATTTTATGCTCTTGATGGGTACGGGAACGCCGAGCCTGGCCGAGACGATTGAACTTACCCGCGCCGCCTTCGATCTGGGGATGGACGGAGTGGTGGTTCTGCCGCCCTATTTCAACCGCAAGGTAAGCGACGAGGGGTTATTTCACTGGTTCAGCCGGGTGATCGAAGCGGCGGTTCCGGGCGATGGTTTCTTGCTGGGCTATCACATCCCACAGATGACTGGGGTGCATCTCTCGCTGGTGCTGTTAGACCGTCTGAAGTCGGCTTATGCGGGGCGCTTTGCAGGATTGAAGAACTCGTGGACAGAGCAGTCTTTCGTGGAAGCGTTGGGAGAGCGTTTTGGGCCAGACCTGGTGGTGATGACCGGGTATGATAACTTCTTTCAGCTTTCGCTAAACAAACACGCTTCTGGTTGCATTACAGCGTCGGCCACTTTGATATCCCCTTTGCTGCGGAAGGTCTGGGACCTATTCACTGCCGGGCAAGACCCCACTGAGGCGCAGGCTGAGGTCAATCGCATTCGCGCGGTGATGGACAGCTACGCGCCGGCCCCGGCACTGGTGAAGGGTTTGCTGGCGCGCTGGCATGGTTTTCCACGCTGGGCGGTTTGCCCCCCGCTGGTATCAACCGCAGATGACGCGCTTGATCAGGCGGCGGAGCAGTTGCAGGGGCCGTTCTAATTCGTACATTTATGGTTTATCGAGGCCGCTGATGAAAATGATTGATATTCATACCCATGCCGGGCGATTACTGCATTACCTGCCCCACCTGGAGGTTGAAGACCTGATCGCTGTCCTCGACCGTGAGAAGATTGACCGGGCCTGTCTGATGGCGGTGGAGAACCCGGAGGAGTGCGATTATTTCTTCACCACTGAGCAGGTACTGGCGGCTTGCCAGCGCTTCCCAGACCGGTTGATTCCGTTTTGCTCAGTGGACCCGCGCCACCGCTACCCGGAGAGTTTTGACCCGCTGCCGATCATTCGCGAGTATGCGGAACGCGGCTGTCGGGGCTTTGGCGAAGTGTTGGCGGGCGTGCCTGTTGATCACCCAGGAATGCAGAAAATCTATGCCGCTTGCGGCGAAGTGGGTCTGCCGGTCCTCTTTCATCAGGATCATCTGATTATGGCGGACGAGCCTGGCGCGCCGCGGCTGGAGAAGATGCTGCAAACTTACCCGAATACCATTTTTATTGGTCATTCCACCCGCTTTTGGGCGGAAATCTCTTTAGACGCAGATCTAGATCCGGTGAGGCTGGCGCAGTATCCTTCTGGGCCGGTCATCCCTACCGGCCCTACCGACCGCTTGCTAGGACAGTACCCCAACCTGTACGGCGACATTTCGGCTAACTCGGGTTACACTGCGTTAACCCGCGACCCCGCGTTTGGTTTGGATTTTTTAGAGCGGCATCAGGATAAGCTTCTGTTTGGAACGGATGTGCTGAAACCGGGGCAGCCTCTGCCAATCGTTGAATTTATGCGCACCTGTGCCATCAGCGCAACAGCCCGCGCCAAAATTTGCCATGGTAACGCCGAGCGGTTATTAAAAATTACTTCGCTTTGTTAATCGAAGAAAATCGTATAATAAATGTACTTGTTAGGGATTGTATACCTGTGCATTATATCGTATAATTTTTATAACGACATCCAGTTTATTGGAGAAAACAAGGGGGGATGAAGCGATGGTCAGGTATTGTTTGATTATCCCGTAACTTTTGTGTAACGTTCCCGTTATTAAGGAAGTAATAACCTTTTGTTAATCACTGCATGTGTAATTTATTGGCCTCGCTGTTATAGGGGGGATGTTAGATTAAGGTTGGTGGTATAGATGAATATTCTTGTTTCTGGTAACGTGTCTAGCTTAGCCGTGTCCCTGGCAAAAGCTTTCCTTAGGGAAAGATATCAGGTCGTCGTGGTCAGTAAAGATGCGGAGCATTGGCCTGCCGGTGAATTACCGGTTCGGGTGCATTCTGTATCGCCAACCGCCGATCACTTCCAGGAAATTGTAGCGGCGCATAAGTTTGACGTGGTGATTTATCTTGCTACGCGCGAAGAAGAACTACTGCAAAACGACCGGCGAGACGCCGGGCAGTACCTGGATGGATTGTTAAATACGCTGGAGCTTTGCAGAAAAGCAGGGATTAAGAAAATCGCTTATATCTCGTCAACAGAAGTATATGGAACCCAGGAGATCGCGGCAGAGGAGGTGGAGCCACACCCGATCACTCCGAATGGCCTTGCTTTAAAGACTGGCGAGCAGTACTGCATGTATTACAGTCAGCAGTACGGCCTCAGCCCAACGGTCATCCGGGTTCCTTTCACTTATGGGCCAGATGAAAAGGCCGTCTTCCTGCATGATATCCTCAGAAGCTGCATTGATAAGAAAAAGGTCGTTTTCCCAGGGGATGAGGCGCTGGTGTGTAGTTTCCTGCATGCTCAAGATGTAGCTGATTACCTCCTCCGGTGGATTGACGAGCCCGAGTCTGGTTTTCAGGTGGTTAACCTTTCCTCGGCAGATCCGATCACCTTTGGGCGGCTGGCAGAGGTTCTCCGGGTTTATTTTTCGAACACGGCGTTTGAATTTGAACCGGGGCAAAAGGTTCAGACGCGCCCGGCGGAGGTTGCGCGCGCCAAGAAGAGCGTGGATTGGATCGCACAGCATAAACTGCTGGATGAACTGCCTGCGCTGATCGCAGGCCTGCGCAAAGAACCCCAACCCAAGAAATCTCGGTTGGATGCAGTTCGCAAACATCTTGCCAGATACCCGGTGGTTCTGAAATGGATAGAGGTTTTCCTGGGGGCTCTGGCAATGCATTCCCTCAGCGTTTCGACCGGCGCGGTCGCTGAGTTCCGTTACGTTGATTTTCGCCTGGCCTACGTGTCTCTGTTGGGCGCTATCTATGGCACGCAGGTGGGTCTCGCGGCGGCGGGTTTGGCCAGTTTGTCTATCTTGCTCATGTGGAGTCAGTCCAGCCCGGATTGGATGGAATTGATCTATAACGTTTCAAATTGGCTTCCGTTTGCCCTTTACCTGACGGCCGGCGTGATCACGGGGTATTGGCACGATAAAAAAGAGAATGAAAGCCAGTCACAGGAGGAGCAAATCCGCCTGCTTAAGGAGAAGTACGTCTCTTTGTATGAGTTGTATCAGGAGGTTTCGCAGCTCAAGAACCAGTTCTACAAGCAGTTGGTAGGGTCGCGCGACAGCTTTGGCCGGATTTTCAACATTGCCCGCCAGCTTGACACCCTGGAAGAAGAAGAGGTGATCTTTAAAGCACTGCATGTGCTGGAAGATGTGATGGATAACCGCACGATTGCGATTTATTCTGTCAATCAGGCCAGTTGCTATGCCCGGCTAGAGATTCACTCCAGCAGTCTGGTGGGGCGGTTGAAAAAATCGTTAAACCTGAGAGAATACCCCGAACTGGCGGAAAGCATCGAAAAGAATGAAATCTTCCAAAACCGCGAGCTAAAACCAGGCTATCCTGCCTATTTTGTGCCGATTGCCAACGACAGCATGGTTGTGGCCGGTGTAGCAGTCTGGGATGCCAGTTTTGAACAGTTCTCTTTGTACTATGTTAACCTGTTAAAGGTCATTTGCGGGCTGATCCAATCGTCCATTAACCGGGTGGCCTTGTTTATGGATGCGAATATTGATAAATTCTATATTCCCAATACCCGCATTTTGCAGCCCGTTTCGTTTGTTAAAGTCTTAAGGGTGAAAAACAAAATTAAAATGAATAAGCTGGGCAGCCATCTCCTGGTGAAGGTTGTGCCAGATCACCGCTGGAGTGAAATTCAAAGCTGGGAAGACTTAAGCGCGCGGATCTCGGCGGTGACGCGCGCCGAAGACTACGTGGGGTTGATGGAAGACGGTAATTGCTACATCCTCCTGGTGCAGGCTGATAACACGAACGCCGATGCCATTTTGCGCCGGCTGGATCAGAACGGCATTCGCGGCGAGCCTGTGACGGATCCGAACGTTTTGGCGCTGGATGTGCCGCTAAATGTTGAGGTGGGCGCGGCGGCTGTGAAAGAAGCTCGCAAACAAACCGGCCTGCTTTCGAATAATAGCTACCAGTATACCCATCATTCTCTTACGGGCGGCGGGGTATCACGTGGAGAAGACCGTTCCTCAGTACAAAATGCTACAGGCTTGCCGCTGCTCCAGTACAACACGGCCCGCCCAAACGAAGATCATGACAAAATCGTGCCAGACACCGGGCAGCGTGTGGATACAATTAAGAAGTCTCCGCTCGAACAATTGTGGCAAGACCTAACGACGCTCCGAGATGACGGGCAGACCGACACATCGGATTGATCTGGTTGGGCGCAGGAAAACTTTTGGGGCGCTCCAAAAAGACAACACGAAGGCTTCTTATGAACCTTGTGATATTCATTCTTATTGTTCTGCTGCATTTGGCCTTATCGCTGTGCTTTCTGATCGCCCCGAGCAGCCGGCTGCGCAAACGTAAGGAGTATATAATCCCGGTGCTGTTTGTGCCGGTGTTTGGGCCGCTCCTGGCGCTTACGGTGGAAATTCTCTGTCGCCTGGAGGAACAGGGTACCCATCCGGTGGAGTTGGAGTCTTTGAAGCTGGAGCATGAAGTCTTATGGACTCCCTTCGCCAAAGATGATCAAGATCAGGATGTCATCCCCCTGGAAGAGGCGATTTTAATCAACAACGTAAAAACGCGTCGTAAGGCCATGCTCAATACCTTCCGCGATGATCCGCTGGACCTTTTGAACGTCTTGATGGTGGCGCGCAGTAATGAGGATGTGGATACAACCCATTATGCGACGATCCAACTCTCGAAAGTGCAGCGCCAGTTTCAGTTGAAACTCCAAAGGTATGCCGAAGCGATTGAAGAAGACCCCAATAATGTAGCGCTGCTGGATGAGTATATTGATCTGCTGGGCACTTACCTGGAAAGCCCGCTGCCAGAGAAGAGCATTTTACAGCACCAGCGCAAGGTGTATGCCAGATTGTTAGATCGAAAGCTGGCCTTACAGCCTCTTGACCGCGGCGCCTGGATTAAGAAACTGCGCAATTGTACGGCCATCCACGAAGATTTCGGGACGGTGAAGGAGATCATCACAGTATTGAGGAAAAACTGGCCGGAAGATGAAGAAACCTGGATCGAAGCGATCCGTGCCTGTGTGGAGTGGAAGGAGCCCGATTGTATCCGCGAAATCGGCCGTGCCATGCAGTCGCAGAAGATTAACTGGACCAAACGAGGGCGCGAGCAGGTGCGCGCATGGGTGCAAATATGATGAAGCAGAAAGCAAGTTTTACCTGGTTGTTCATTCCGCTGACGATTTACCTGGCGCTCATGGCGATTTTGTTAATGGAAAGATCAGGCCTGAGATATGAGGTGCAGGAACCTTCTTTAGAATATTTGGCGCCAGACGCACAGCCCCAGGCATCTGCCTATACAGAACCCCCGGTGGAAGGCCTGGTCTTGTTCGATGGGGATGAGGCGGACGAGCGCAAGGCCGTTAGGAATATGACTGAAACGCTGAACAGCATGCGGGTAAAGTACGATGTGCGCGATATCCATGCGCAAGAGGCGGTACGCTTCGAGGATTACAAAACCGCCGTGTTGGTTTTCCGGGATCTGGCGCAATTTTCTCAGCTTCATGAAATGGAGGATTGGGTTGAAAAGGGCGGTCTCGTGTTTTTTGCCCTGCCTCCAGACGTCAGTGGTAACTTTTCTTCGTTTTACCGTAAGATTGGGATTCGCTCCCTGGGAGATGCCCCGGTTAGGATTCGCGGCGTTGCTTTTGTCTCAGACCTGCTGCCCGGCTCGCAAGGTGTTCGACTGCAAGGCTCCGAAGGGTTTTTAACCGGACTCAGTTATGCCATCCAGTTAGACCCTGAAAGCCGGGTTCACCTGACCAGCGCGGATGATTATCAATTACCTCTATTGTGGGAACGGGATTATGGGTTGGGCCGGTTCGTTGTGACCAATTCAGATCAGTTCGTTGAGCGAATTAACCGCGGCATCTTGGCGGCGGCGTACAATTTGCTTCAGGAAATCTCTGTCTACCCGGTGATTAACAGTTCGGTGTACTTCATTGATGATTTTCCGGCTCCTATTCCACTGGGTGAATATTTGCCGATTCGTCAGAAATATAATGTGGATATCCGTGATTTTATGCTCAACGTATGGTGGCCGGATATGGCCTATCTGGCGGATAAGTACGGCTTGAAATATACGGGCGCAATCATCGAAACCTACAATGATCGGACTTCACCGCCGTTTGCACTGGATGTGTCGGTGGATGATCACCGCTATGTAGGACGTTTGCTACTGAAAAAGGGTGGGGAGATCGCTTTGCACGGTTACAATCACATTCCTCTCTGCCTGCAAACGGAAGGGCATAACGAGTTGTACGACTATCCCTATTGGCCTTCTACAGAGGATGCTCAAAAAGCTGTGCAAAGCCTGAATAAATTTGGGCAGGATCTCTTCCCCGGCGTGCGATTTCGCGGCTACGTTCCCCCGTCGAACATTTTATGCCCAGAAGCTCGTCAGTGGCTGCCAAAGGTGCTGCCTGATTTACAGGTGATCTCAAGTTTGCTCTTAAACGATGAGGATAACGTAGCTTATGAGCAGGATTTTGAAGAAGCGCCTGATGGTATGATTGAATTTCCGAGGATTGTGTCTGGCTATGAGTTGGATGAATATTTTCAGTTGGCGTTGTTAAATGAGCTGAGCCTTCATTACGTAAATTCCTTTTTTATTCACCCAGATGATATTTTAGATGCTGAAAGGAGTGAAGACAAAAACTGGGAACATTTGCGCGATGCGTTCGAACATCAGGTAAGCGGGTTGAAGGCGAGTGCCCCTGGACTGCGGTCTGCTACGCTGTATGAAGGCGCAATGGCTACCCAGCGTTTTTATCGGTTACAGGTCAATGCCAAGTTGGAAGGCGAACAATATTCCATTCATTTGGGCAATTTTTATGACGAGGCCTGGCTGATGCTGCGAACCACCCTCCAGCCGGTGGAGATTACCGGCGGGACAATCACCAAAGTGACCTCCAGTTTGTATCTCATCCAAGCTGAGAAACCAGATATTCAAATTCGGGTGACGAGATAATCCATGAAGATCTGCTTTTTATTGGAAGGAAGTTATCCATATGTACGAGGGGGAGTCTCCAGTTGGGTAGATACGTTCATTCGCAATCTGCCAGACCACGAATTTATTCTGTGGACCATCTGCGACTTCGAAAGTCGGCGCGGGCAGTTTAAATATGAAATCCCTGAGAATGTTGTTCTAATACAAGAAAATTCAATGGAAGCGGCTCTGGCGCTGCGCGTCGAAAAAAACGCTTATTTAAAAATGAACCGCCGTGAGAGAGAGGAAGTGTATAAGCTGCTCACCTGCAATGACCCAAACTGGCCTTTTATCCAGTGGTTTTTTCAGGAGCAGGTCAAGAACCCGGTCCAATTCTTTATGAGCGAAGAGTTTTTGAGCATCCTAAAAGAGTATGCGCAGAAGGAATTACCATCTGCCGGGTTCCTGGATTTATTCTGGACGATTCGCTCGATGTTTTTGCCGCTGCTCTATCTCATCACGCAGCCCATCGCAGAGGCAGACCTATATCACAGCCTGTCTACTGGCTACGGCGGCGTGATCGGTTCGCTCGCTTCCATTAAATATAATAAGCCCTTTGTGCTTTCGGAACATGGTATCTATACCCGTGAAAGAGAAGAGGAGATTCTCCTTTCGGATTGGACGGATCCCTTCTTCAAACCATTATGGATCTCGATGTTCCAGATGTTTTCAAAGCTGGCTTACCGCAGTGCCCACCAGGTGACAAGCCTGTTTGGGCAGGCCAGTAAAATCCAGCAGGACATGGGATGCCCGCCGGAAAAATGCGTGGTGGTAGGCAATGGCATTATTGTGGAGCAGTATTTGGCGATCCCGCCGAAAGTGCCGAATGGATGGGTAGATATTGGCGCGATTGTCCGCATTGCGCCGATTAAGGACCTCAAGACGTTAATTTATACTTTTGCTAACCTGAAGCAAGAAATTGCCAACGTCCGGCTGCACATCATTGGGCCGGTGGAGGATGAAGAGTATTATCAGGAATGTTTATCTCTGGTTGAGTTTACCGGCGTGAAGGATGTGATCTTCACCGGCCTGGTCAATGTCAAGCAGTATATGGAAAAGCTGGATTTCACCGTGCTGACGAGCATATCGGAGGGGCAGCCCTATGCCATTATCGAATCGATGGCGGCGGGCCGCCCGGTGGTGGCGACCAATGTAGGGAGCTGCCGCGAACTGATCGAGGGAGGGGCCGGCGACCGGTTGGGGCCGGCTGGAATCTGCGTGCCGCCGATGCATCAAACCGAACTACTGCGCGCCTTCCTGGATATGTGCCAGAATGTTGAGATGCGCAATCAAATGGCTGAGGCCGGGCGGAAAAGGGCCGCGATTTACTTTGACCTGGGAAAAGTGTTAACCACCTACCTGGCGATCTATGAAAAGGCAAAAGAACGATGGCAGGCATCGGTTTTGAGCTAAAAAAACTGTTCCGCGAAAAAGGGTTGATCCTCAACTTCCGGGCGAACCTCTATGCCAGTATTGTCGTGGCCGGTCCCATGTTGTTAGGGGCTGTCCTGTTGTTCGCTATGAAATACCTGGCGTATTATGCCGGTCTCTCCATACATGATCAGGATGTTTTGGTCGTGATTATCACCTATTCCATCCTGTTCCCGTTGGTGCTGACCAGTTTTATCTCATTTGTATCCACGCGGTACGTGGCCGATGTCCTATATGACGACCGAAAGGACCGCGTTTTGCCGTCAATGTATGGGGCGATTTCCATTTGTTTGGCGGTGGGCGTGATCCCATGGCTCGTATTTTTGTACCTTTGCCGGCTGCCGCTTTCTTACAGTTTTTTCTCGTTCACGCTCTTTTGCGAGGCGGTGGTGGTATGGATTCAGTTATCCTATGTCAATGCCGCTAAGGACTATCGCAGCGCCGTCACTGGGTTTGCCCTGGGGATCGCTACCGGCATTCTGGCAGGGGTGGCTTTGATATGGCTGCTGCATTTTGAGGCCATCCCCTCGTTGCTGGCAGGCGTGTGCCTGGCCTATGGCGTGATGATGATTAGCTTTACCATTGTGCTTCACCGCTACTTTCCAGTCGGCGTGGGCAGTTCATTAAAGTTTTTGGAATGGGTAGAGAAATACCCTTCGCTGGTGCTAGTCGGCTTTTTTACCACCGCCGGACTGTTTATTCATATCTTAATGATGTGGGGCAGTCCCTGGGGGGTGCGGGTGATTGGCTATTTTTACCACGCCCCCCAATATGACATTCCGGCGCTCGTCGCCATGATGACCACCCTGGTAACGACTGTGCGGTTTGTAACGTCGGTGGAACTGGCCTTTTACCCCAAATATCGGCTCTACTTTGGCTTGCTGAACGGCGGGAGTAATCTGCATAATCTTAACCAGGCCGCTCAGGAAATGATCACGGTCTTGAAGCAGGAACTCTTCTACCTGGCGCAGATTCAGATGTTGGTGGAATTGATTTTGATCGTAGTGGCGGGCAGTCTCATTCCGAAATTGGGCCTCGGCTTTAATCTCACTATGATCGGCCTGTTCCGGGTTTTGTGCCTGGGCTACGGGTTATATGCCGTCGGCAACAGTTTGGTGCTATTCTTACTCTATCTTTCTAATTACCGTGATGCCATGCTGGCGGCGATGACTCTGTTCGTCGTCAGCGCGGCCGGCACATTGATCACCCTGCTGCTACCACAACAGTATTATGGGTTTGGGTTTGTGGTAGCCAGTTTTGGCATGTTTATTGTGGCCTGGGTGCAGCTAGCCAATTACATTCAACGGCTCGACTACAATATTTTCTGCAGGCAGCCCATTTTTATTCGTGAAAAGAATGGCTGGTTGACCCGGCTGGCGCGCCGGCTCGACGAGAGACATTCTTCGTAGAGGAGGAGCCATGCTCAACAACGCTTTTCGAACCATTTTCGTGATCTTGATCTGCGTGTTCCTGGCTGCTGCGTCGGTCATCAGTCTGAATGACCCCGGTCCCGCTCCAACCCCCAGTGATAAAGCTCTGCAAGATAAACTCAATCAGATTGACCCGAGCGGAGTGGTTGTATCTTCAGATCGCGGTGTGGTGAAGGTTGTCACCGACATCAATTCACTGCCGCTTAAAGATAACCCTGAAATTTACCAGTTCGATGACCCAGGCTCAGTAGTGACGATGTACGTGACGGTGCGCCGCGGCAACGATATGGAAAATACCAACCATACCTGGCAAGAAGTGAACAGCGCCTCAAAATTCTTCTTCGAGAACATGGAGCATGTCACCGTACCTGCGGCTGAGGCTATTTTACAAATCGGCGATGAAACCGGGCCTCTGCCGGGCGAATTCGGCTATGATGAAGTGCTTTCTAACGCAACGATCCAAATCCGGGGCGGCGCTACTTCGGTGCATCCTCAGAAATCTTACAAGATCAGTCTGTTTGAAAGTGCTGGCGAATGGCGCGGGCAGAAGGTTATCAATCTTAATAAACATATCTTTGACCCTACCCGCGTGAAGAACAAGCTGGCTTTCGACTTGATGAAGGGGATTCCCGACATGGTGAGCCTGCGTACCCAGTTCGTTCACCTGTATGTAAAGGATGAAACCACTGATCCGCCCAGTCAGGCGTTTGAAGATTATGGTTTATTTACCCAGGTTGAACAGCCGAACAAGAAGTTTTTAAGGAATCATTACCTGGACCGGTATGGGCAGTTATATAAGGCCATCATGTTTGAGTTTTTCCGCTACCCAGAGCAGATTCGGATGGCGGATGATCCTCTATACGATGAAAAAGCCTTTTCAACAGTATTGGAAATCAAAGGCAATAAAGATCATACCAAACTGATCGAAATGCTCGATGCGGTCAATAACTGGGGGATTCCGATAGAGGAAACGTTTGAGAAATATTTTGATGCCGATAACTATTTCACCTGGATGGCTTTTAATATTTTGGTGAATAACTTTGATACGGATGCCCAAAATTTCTACCTGTACAGTCCGCAAAATGGTGAAAAGTGGTACTTTCTGCCCTGGGACTATGATCTGGCTTTTTCCAGGCAGGTGCCTTTGAACATCTCATTGATCTCGTATCAAAAAGGGGTAGCCACTTATTGGAATGGTGTTCTTCATCACCGGGTTTTACTGGTTCCGGAGTACCGCGCAAAGTTAGATGAAAAAATTAATATGTTGATGGATTATTTGACGCCGGAACGTTTAAACCAGATGACGAGCGTTTATCGCGCTGCTACCGATCAATATGTGTTTCGAATGCCGGATGTGCAGTATCTACCAGCAACGCCTGAGGAATATGACGCGGCTTACAAAGCGCTTGTCACGGAGCCGCAGGTCAACTATCAACTCTACCGCGAAAGCCTTGAAAGCCCGATGCCCTTTTTCCTGGATACCCCACAGATTGTGGATGATGTGATGCAGTTCTCTTGGGGCGAGGCGTATGACTTTGACGCTCAGGATATTACTTATCATTTTGTGTTGTCCAACAACTGGGATTTTAATAACCCAATTGCGGATGCCTATCTGACCAATACGAACTTTATTGAAATACCTGTCTTACAGCCCGGTGTCTACTTTTGGAAGGTCACTGCGGTCAATGAAGATGGGAAAATGCAGTACGCGTTCGATTACTATCACGACAGTGAAGATAACTGGCACTTTGGCGTGAAATATCTGTATATCTCGCCAGAGGGTGAAATCCTGGAAAAGCTGAGAGAGTAACCCTATGCAATTCAGGCATGAATTGAAATACATTGTCAATTACGCTGAGTATGCCTCTTTGCGGGTGCGGTTGGCGGCGCTTATGCGCAAAGACAGCCACGTCAATTCGGAAGGTTACTACACTGTCCGCAGCCTGTACTTTGACGATTATCGTAACAGTGCCTACCACGAGAAGTATTTTGGCATTCAAAACCGGCAGAAATATCGCATCCGCATCTATAACTATTCCGATCAGGTCATTCACCTGGAGAGAAAGCTGAAACGAGATCGTTACGTTTATAAGCAGTCTGCGCCGTTGACGCGCAGCCAGGTGAACGAAATCTTGATGGGCAATTATGATTGCCTGCGCGAGTGCGATGACCCGCTGCATCTGATTTTCTATCACGAGTGCCGCTCGAATCTGATGCGCCCGCGCGTGATCGTTGATTATGAACGCGAGCCCTATGTAATGGATGCTGGCGATGTGCGCATCACCTTTGATCAGCACGTGCGGGTGGGTGTGGATGGGTGGGACCTTTTTAACGACAAAATGGCGACAGTGGAGTTGTTTGCTCCGTCTGTGCTGGTGATGGAAGTGAAGTATACTGAGTTTTTACCTTCCATTATTCGAGGAATGCTGCCTCGTACTCCCAGCGAGTATTCAGCGGTTTCAAAGTACGTTATGGGTTGTGATCAGACCTTATATAAACGCTTGTTTGACAATTAGGAGTGCAAAGCCATGCCGCAAAACCTGTTGGATTCGTTGAACGTTGACTGGAACAGCGTTCTTGCCAATATCGTTCCCAGCGTCTTACCACTGTTGGTTTCGGCCGCGATGGGGTTGATTATCTATTTTGTTTACTCGCGCTCTTTTAAAGGGGTGGTCTTTAATCACGGCTTTTCCATTGGTCTGGCGCTAATGACGATTCTGACGACGGTCATTACCCTGGCAATTAGCTCAAACATTGCGCTGTCATTGGGGATGGTCGGCGCGCTCAGCATTGTGCGCTACCGTGCCGCGATTAAAGACCCGATGGATTTGCTGTTTCTCTTTTGGGCTGTGACCACCGGCATTACCACCGGAGCGCGGATGCATCACCTGGCCTTGCTGAGCGCCGTGCTGGTGATTGTGATCCTGTTGTTTGCCAGTCGCTATGACCCGCTGAATAAGATGTACGTCCTGATCGTTCACTATTCGGGCGAGGATATTGACGATGAACTGCGGCGGATTCTGCGCGAGCGGCGTTTTCAGATTAAGTCCAAAACCATTCGGCACGATGAGGTGGAGCTGGCGGCCGAAATTCGAGTCCAGCGCGAGAATTTCGCCTTTCTGAAGGCAATTCGCGAACTACCTTCGGTTAACAATGTCACCCTGGTGCAGTACAACGGTGATTTCAGCGGTTAAACGGAGAAACGCGGCGATGGTTCTCATTCCTGCCTGGCGAAAGTTGGCCTGGGGGCTGGGATTAGCTCTGTCGCTCTGCGCGGCCGTGGGATTATTGGCCGTTGGTTGGATTCATCAACGTAACCGGCAAACCATGAAATTTCAATCCATCTCTGGCCCGATTGCAAACCCCTTAATGGGTTTTGCCCCGTGGGCGACATCGAAGGAAATTAAGCAGCCTCACACCCTGGTCTACGCGGATTTAACCTGGCGCGAGTTTGAACCTGAGCGCGGCGTGTATGATTTTGAAGGATTTGAGAAGAAGAATCAGCTTGACCGGTGGCGCAGTGAAAATAAGCGGGTGGTCTTTCGCTTTGTTTTAGATAAGCCGGGGGAGGAACCGCACTTGGATATTCCCGACTGGTTGTATGAGGCCATAGGCGGCAGCGGGGACCACTATTTCAATGAATATGGCCAGGGTTTTAGCCCAGATTATGCTCACTCCATCTTGATTCAGTACCACCGCGAGGCCATTCGGGCGCTTGGGCAAAGGTATGGGGCTGATGGGCTGTTTGCCTATATTGAGTTGGGCAGCCTGGGACATTGGGGCGAGTGGCACGTACATTATGGTTCTGGCATCCGGCGGCTGCCCTCTGAAAGCATCCGCGACCAGTACGTGCAGCATTACGTAGAGGCATTTCCTGACACTTTTTTGTTAATGCGCCGCCCGTTTAATATCGCCAGCCGCCTGAACCTGGGCCTGTATAATGATATGACCGGGGACCCCAGGGCTACTCAAGAGTGGCTTGACTGGATTGCGTTGGGGGGGCGCTATGAACAAACCAAAGAACCTCATGCCCTGGCCTCCATGCCCAACGGTTGGAAGACGGCCCCGGTCGGCGGGGAACAAACCTTTTCGCTGAACCAGGATTACATTTACGGGGGCGGTCTGGCCCAGACTGTGCGCTTGCTGCAAGAATCACATGCCACCTTTATCGGGCCGCATGGACCTTATCAAGAAGAACTGGGTGGGCCGCTGCAAAGTGGGATTGACACTGTGTTGGCAAGTATTGGATACCGTCTGTACATCCGGCAGGCGCAACTGCCATTGTGGGTCTGGTGGGATAAAAAACTAAACTTCACCCTCACTTTTGCCAATGACGGCGTTGCTCCAATGTATTATAACTGGCCTGCCCAATTGTATTTCTTCGACGCTGGCGGCGCGCTCGTAAAAACCCACCCGGTTACCATGGATCTGCGGAAAATCATCCCGGGAGAGCCGTACCCGGTGCAGGTAACCGTCTCACTTTCAGGACTCGACCCCGGAAAATATACGCTGGGGTTTGCCATCTTAGACCCGCGCACAGGGGAACCGGCCGTACGGCTGGCAATGGCGAACCCGCGCGGCGATCTCATCCAGGCCGTTGGCTCATTTGAAATCCTCTCGCTGAACCGGCTTTTTTTAAGGTAGCTGCTCTCGTCCGTTATTCGCCGGCTAGTGCCTGCTCGAAGAACTGGCGAGTGACCTCATAACAGCTTTCTCCGCAGCAAGGCAAGGGCGGAATGGAGACGATTTTATCGTTTTCCATGTGCGGGTAGGCCATGGGGTGGCGAAGACGCTGGCCGCTGCGGAGCATCAGCGTGGGTGTTCCGCGCACGCGGTACTGTTCTTTGCCCAGGCGGCCTTCTGCTAACACGGCGTCGCGGGCCTGGCCGCTCTCGAACAAACGGGTGAAGGGAGAGACTTCCAGGCCGGATTCTCTGGCGAGTTGGGGGTAAATGTCGCGGCGAGCAATGTTGGTATTCTCCGCGAAGAAGGCGCGCCGAATGCGCAGATCGAGGGCATTGGCGGCAGCGTCATCCTGCTGCCGTGCGCACCAAACGGCTTCAAAAGCGGGTAGGGTGGTGGTGGGCCATTCGGGGTTGGTATAAGGGCGGAAGAGCGCAGCGGGTTCCTGTATTGCCGCCAGCCACCATTCCTGATCTAACACGAAGCGGTCGGGGGGGCCGCCGCCATAGACTTCCAGCGGAAAGAAGCGCTCTATCACACGGACGCGCCCGGCATATTCGGGGGCGATTTTTTCTAAACGGGTCACGGCGATATACGTCCAGGGGCAGTAGAACTCTCCCCAGTTCCACAACTCTGGTATTTCGCTGATTGGCATGTTATTCCTTTCGTAAACCTTGTAGATAGATGGGCGGCGTTTGGGCGCGTAATTATATAATATTTTATCAACATACTCGTATTGTGACGTACAGCCAGAGGAGGTGTCTCATGCAGCAGCCAGCCGTTACTCAGGTAGAGATGATTACGGATGAGATGGTGGAGGGCTATCGGAAGAATGGCTTTATCCGTGTTCCCAACCTGTTGACCCCTGAAGAGGTGGCTCGTTATCACGCAGGCGCGGTAGAAGCCGCTCGCTATATTCCAAACCTGGCGGCCAATATTCCGCAGGTTTTCAATCAGACGGTCAACGTGTGGACGCAGAACGATGTGATCCGCGAGCTAACACTGCACCCGCGCGTGGCGGCGATTGCCAAACGCCTGGCAGGGGTTCCGCTGCGGGTGTGGCACGATCATACCCTGATTAAACCACCGCGCAAAAGCGCGCCAACCGAGTTTCATCAGGACGGGCCGTACTGGCCGCATATCAACGCGCGCCATTCGCTCTCGGTGTGGATTGCCCTGGTGGACGTGCCGGTCGAGCGTGGCTGCATGACTTTTATCCCCGGTTCACATCGCCATCAGGATCTGCGCCCACAAGATCTGACTGATGCGCATGACCTGCTCAACCTGGTTCCAGAGCTGGCCTGGGAACCGCGCGTCACTGTACCGCTGCGCGCCGGAGACTGTACCTTTCATCATTCATATTTGGCGCATATGGCGAATGCCAACACGACCGATGTGCCGCGCGTGGCCCATATCATCATTTATATGGACGCCGATACCCGTTACAATGGCAATCGTCACCCAGTGACCGACCCGCTTAATTTACAGGCTGGACAGCCGCTGGAGGGCGATTTGTTTCCTCTGGTGTAAGGTTTGCCATTGACAAGTGGTAGAGGGGCGCTTTACCTGGATTTAACCGCTCCAGCAGGCGGCCAGGCGCACAAAGGCTATTCGGAACAGGGTTAAGAGCCCCGCCGCTGGCTTAGGGGTGGATTTGTAGTTTTTCTATCACGGAAGGGAAGGGTTGCGCAAGCGAGCATCTTCGGTGATAATGGCCCTATCATGGACACACTACCCATCCGACTTCCCCTTCCTGAAGATCCGCCTCCTTATCCGATTCCGTTTAATCGGGCCAGCCTGGCTGGGCGCGAAATTGAGTTCATCTTACAAGCTATTGCCAATGGTCACATCTCGGGCGATGGCAGCTTTACAAAAAAGTGCAGCCGTCTGTTAGAAGAAACCCTGGGAGCGGCGAAAACGCTCCTGACTCCGTCTTGCACGCATGCTTTGGAAATGGCCGCTCTGTTATTAGATATTCAACCCGGCGATGAAGTCATTGTTCCGGCTTTTACGTTTGTAAGCACGGTCAATGCCTTTGTTCTCAGAGGAGCCAGGCCGGTGTTCATTGATATCCGACCGGATACCAAGAACTTAGATGAACAACAACTTGAGAAGTTGATTAGCTCCAAAACCAGGGCCATTCTCCCGGTTCATTATGCCGGGGTGGGGTGCGAGATGGATGTGGTTATGGAGGTCGCCAATCGCTACGGCATAGCCGTTGTTGAAGATAACGCGCATGGACTGTTTGGCAAATACAAGGGCAAGTTTCTGGGAACTTTTGGGGCGATGGCGACGCAGAGCTTCCATGAAACCAAAAACTTTACCTGCGGCGAAGGTGGAGCCCTTCTGATTAATGACCCTCGTTACATCGAGGATGCCGAGATCATCCGTGAGAAAGGCACCAACCGCAGTCGTTTCTTCCGCGGTCAGGTAGATAAGTATACCTGGGTGAATCAGGGGTCCAGTTATCTGCTTTCAGAAGTTTTGGCGGCCTTTCTGTATGCTCAACTGCTGGCCCGGCAGGAAATCCAGGCGGCGCGCCGCCAGATTTGGGAATTTTATTGGCAAAGCCTGGCAGATTGGGCTAAAAAATTCGATGTGGGCCTTCCGTATGTTCCCGATCACTGCGAGCAGTCCTACCATATGTTTTATCTTGTGCTGCCTTCGCTGGAAAAACGCACGCGTCTGATGGATCACTTAAAAAGCAAGGGGATCTTGAGCGTTTTCCATTATCTGCCCTTGAACACTTCTCCGATGGGCAGAAGATTTGGCTATCGCGGTGGAGAATGCCCTGTCACCGAGGATATCAGCGACCGGCTGGTGCGGCTGCCTTTTTTCAATCGCCTGGAGAGGCAGGAGCAAGAATGCGTGGTTCAGGCCATTTTCGAGGCCAGTAAGGGGTGGTAGGCGCTGCCCTAAAAACTGAGTCTTGTGCTTTCGAGCGGCTCTTTGGTGTGGGGACCGTTATCGTCAATGCATGTGTTGTATCTGTGATCCTAACCCAATCGGTCTTTTGTAACCTACGTTAGTAACCTTGCGAATCCAAAACCAACCAAGATCGGTTTTTTGTATTTTTTTTGTTGACTTTTAAGACGGAGAGAATTACAATAAACCGGGGTCCTCAAAACAGGTAAGCGTTTCATTAAATTCGGGATAACGGAGATATCCTACCTCTGTACGAACCAGCAAAACTGCGTGGGATGTTGAAGAAGATACGGCCTTTTTTACCGCCGGCCCTGGTTTCGGCTGTTTTCTCAAACGTTTTTTCTAGATGAGAAATAATGTCGAAATGGCGGAGCTTTTAATAAGTTCCTCCAACGGTTCTCTCGTGGGTATGAGTAAGCAGGGAGCTTTAAGGTTAGAGACTGGCTCGGTCGAAGCGTAGGGTAAGGATTTTTTTGGAGAATTTGTGCCATGAGTGAAGAATTGAAGAATTCATCGCCTGAGAATGGTTCTGTGGGTTCATCTGAAGAACAGGTTTTACCTGAAGTGGTTGAGAACGCGGTTCAGCTTGAGGTGGAGCCAGCGATTAACGAAATCGAAGAGCAGGTTTTGCCTGAAGCAGTTGAGAATGAGGCTCAGCCTGAGGTGGAGCCAGCGATTAACGAAACCGACGAGCAGGCAGTGGCTGTTGAGAGCCTGGAAGCATCTGAGGCCAGCCCAGAGCCGGACGTTCTATCTGAGCAAACCAATGGTAAGGTTGAGAAAAAGCCCTCTTTCCTGGCTCGTCTCTTTGGCAGGGGCGCAAAGGCTAAGAAAACCAAGGCGGCGCAAGAACATCCAACAGGTGCTGTTTTGACTGCGCCATCACAAGCTGCTAACGGGTCGGCGTTGGAGGAGCCTGCTCAGGGCGGCCGTGAAGTCAAACATGGAGAGGTGTTAGAACCAGCAACGCTAGAAACAATCCGCGCTTTGGTAAAGGAAGAGCTAGAGCGCAGTAAGGGAGCCCAGCCAAAGACGCCCGAAGAAATTTTGGATGAGTTGCTGCGCCAGCACCGCATGGCGCGGTTGGTTCAGTTCCAGGAAAATATGGAAGAGACCCTGAAAAATAAAGGGGATTTTCTCTCGGAACGCCAGCGGATCATTCAAGACCAGGTGCGCGCTATGCTCGCCGACAGCAGTCTGCCGGCCTCGGAGCGCGTGAAAGCCGTGGAAGAATGGCGTAGTGTGGAAATCCTGCTGGAGCAGGATTTGCAAAGGCTGGAAAATGCGTTGAGCGAGCGCGCCGAAAAACGGCTGGATACCATCGCCTGGCTCGATGAGCATCCGGTGGTGAACAGCCTGCGCAGTGAACTGGCACAGCAGAAACAGTTGATTGAAACCCTGCCGGTTCGCTCTACCCGGCGCGTGGTTGTGCCAATGCTCTTGATTCTGTTAATTCTGATCGGCCTGGGAGCGGCTGGTTTCATCTATTTCAACCCATTTGCGGCGCGGGCCGAAGAAAGTGCACGTCTGCTCATCGAGCAGGCCAGTCTTTACCAGGCTTCGGGGCAGAATGATGATGCGCTGCGGGTTTTGGGTGAGATTCCTATCAATGATCTGAAGAACCCCGATCTGCTTGGGCGGGTTGGTGAGATGTATCGGTTGTTAAAACAGTACGATAAAGCAGTGGAAGTTCTCCGGTTGGCTCTCCAGTTTGACCCGAACAATGAGACGTATCTGCTCAGCCTGGCGCGCAGTTATCGCAGCGGTGGCCAAAATCAGGGCGCCATTGATATTTATACAAGGCTGATCCAGTTAGATCCCACCAAGAATTTTTATTACCTGGAATTGGGAAGCACCTATCGCGCTTTGTCTTTATATGATGATGCGATTGCGCAATACGAAAAGGCCCTGATTAACAGCCCAAGTTACTGGCAGGCTTACAGCGCTATTGGGGATGTTTATCGCGATCAGACGAAGTACGATGAGGCAATCTATAACTACCAGAGAGCGCTAGAAATCTCCCCAGATAATTACGGTGTGTTGATTAATCTGGGTATCTCGTATACCAGCAAGGGAGACTTTACCGCGGCTCTTGAACAGGGTTTTCAACCTGCTATTGAGCTGAGCCCGGAAAGGGCAGACGCTTACTTTTACATGGGTGAGATGTATTACATTCAGGGCGAGCGTGAGAAAGCCATCGAATCCTATAATCAGGCCCTGCTGATCAATGACAAATATGTCAGCGCTTATATCAGTTTAGGGAAGACTTACGCCGCCATGGAAGACTGCGAGCAGGCGACGAGCTATTATACCGAGGCCCTGAAGTTGGCTCCTAATAACCAAGAGGCGAAAGAAGGGCTGGACGCCTGTACCAAATAACTGCCGTACCTGAAGACAGATGCGGCCCTTCTAGGGGTAATTTTGGGGATGTGGGCATGGCGACACCGTGTTCACATCCCTAAAATATGAGAGCGATGAGTGAAAAACATCCGGCTTAATTTTCTGCTGGCTTTTTTGCTGCCACTGATCATCGCTGGCTTATCGTGGGCGAAGCCTTTCGTGAATATGCAGGAAGACGGCTGGTATTACCTGGCTTCTGCGGTCAATATTGCCAACGGTAAGGGCTACGTTGATGCGGATTTGACGCCATTAACTGTGCGCGGCCCCATGATGCCTTTGCTGATGGCGGCCTCTATCCGGCTGGGCGGCAGCCTGACCCCCGAACAGGCAGTTTTGCCGGTTATTCTGGTTAATTATTTGGGAATTGTGGCGCTGGCGCTGATCGGCGAGAAGTTTATCGGCAAATGGGTCGGTGTTTTTGCCGCTGCTGTGACCTTAGCGATCCCCTATCTTCACGATTATTTATTTTCCCGTTTGATGACGGACGGGTTTCAAAGCTCCTGGATCCTTATCGGCTTTCTATTGCTGCTGCAAGGGGCAGTTACCGGCAGGCGGCGGTACTGGGTTGCCACCGGCTTTGTCTGGGGCATCGCTTTTTTGGCTAAGGAAAGCGCGATCTTATGGCTTCCTCTATCGTTCTTCATCGGATTGCTCAATTCTGATCGCGTTCTGCCGCGCGACTATCTGCGCAACCACCTGTATTTTTATCTGACTTTTGGCATTACTGTTTTGCCGTGGTGGGTCTTTCTGTATTTAACTACCGGCCAAATTTATATGGCGGGGCGTTTTGCGGATCAGCTAAAGCAAATTACGCCCCTTTTGGTAAAGTACGGCTGGATATTCCTGCTACTTGCTATTTCCTTTCTGATCGCGGCCTGGTACTGGTTTCAGCGCATCCGCAAAACGCAGAAGTTTCTACTGGCCGCGATTCAAGGCTGGCTATTTGAAAGAAAAGCGTGGCTCGGGTGGACGGCGGTCTTCTTGTATGTCGTCGCCACGATTAGCCCGGTCAATCCAACCACAGTTGTTAACTATATTCAATTCAATGTCGGTGAAATGTTTCCTTATGTACCGGCGTTTCTCGCCTGGATTGTGTTCGCAATTTATCAGTTGCGAACACGCAGGCTTCCAGGGCAGTTTATCCTGATTACTGGGTTGACACACTTCCCGATGTTCTTGATTTTGGCAAAGTATGGGAATGCTATTCGCAACCTCATTCCCTGGATGTTGTTTTCGATTCTAATTTTTTCCATTGTCGTTTATCTTCTGTTGAAAGCGCTCATAGAACCGGCCTATCCGCGCTTGTTTCAGGGAAGTATGCTGATGCTCATCGGGGTGGTTTATGGGATTGGCGTATTTCAGGCCTACACAACCGTTATTGGCAGAGATCCTTCTCAACAATACCGTGCCCTGGCAATGGATGCCGCCAACTGGCTGATGAAAAACGTCAAAGAAGGAGAGCCAGTTCTGGCAACCTATTACGCGCGTCGAGAAATTTTTGTCCTGGCGCAGGGAAAATACCCACTTCTGCCGATCGCTCCAGAGGAGCCTAAGGGTTGGAGATCGGTTACCTTGCAAAATGGGGAGTTGAAATTTACCAAATCGCAACCAGGGGAAGTACCCGTGGTTGTGCAACTGGCAAACCCCAGCCCATTTATCTCGAATAATTATTATGTGGTTTATCCCAGTGATATTGTCAACCGGCTGAAGGAGACAGGCGCCCAGTACGTGATCGTTTCGGGAGATGGGCGCGCCAGCCCATTGGGCTTATCACGCTTTTTTTACTGCTGGCCTTATGCCAAAGTTCTGAAAAGTCGTATAGAGCCGAACCAGATCACCGGCCTTTTCATCTTCAAAATTCAGACTTCCGCTATGGAAGCTACTTCTGGCTGTCCTTCTACCTCCGATCCGAATACCATTAAGCTGATTCAAGAGGATGTCATCCGTAAATATCCTTCAGTAGATCAATATGATATTTTAGAGCTGTTAGGAACCGATATTCAGTTTTACCCAATTCGTTGGCAGCCTTTCCCGGCTTATCTGAAATTGGCAGAACTCTTCTCGCAACATAATAATGAAATCGCAGCGCGCCAGGCTTACAACCGAGCCGCGCAGATCAACCGCGCGGGCCTGCTTAAAACGCTCCGCGCCAAATACTGGGATGGAAGCGCAGGGAAGGATGAATTGATTGCCGCCGGTGATATTCTGTTGGGGCAGGGCGACAGCGACGACGCTAAAATCTTTTATGATGCCGCGCTGGCGCAATATCCGCAGTCGGCGCTGGTTCATTACGCTTACGGGCAGTTTTTGGTGGCGCAGGGGAATTTCGACGAATCGTTTGAGCAATTTAAACTGGCTCTGGAATTGGAACCAGCGCGGTTAGAATACCGTTTAGCCATGGCAGAAGGCTACGCCCGTAAGAGCAGCTTTGATCAATCTTTTGCCATCCTCAACCGTTTGGCCGAGGAATACCCCGGCAACATTAAGGTCAAAGAGATTCACCAGCGCATTCTTGCCAGTTACTTTGTGGCAATTGGCGAAGTCAACCGGTCGGTGAAAGTTTATAATTCCTTATCGCAGGTGCAAAAATCCATGGTAGTGGATGCAAGTCGGGCGGTATTCTTGAACCTGACAGATGATCTTCCCAACCGTCACCAGGTTCCGGCAGGTTCGCTGGTGTATAAAGATATTTTTGTCCTGAATGAACAGGCCAAAGAAATTCTGTTTATGCACGCCCCATCAGAGAAAGCCTTTGAGGTGGTGGTCCCGAGATATGCCAGTTTAAATTTTAGTATTGCGCTCTCGCCAGAAGTCTGGAATCCTGCCCTGGGTGATGGGGTGCGCTTTCGGGTTTTCTTGAAAGTAGAGGATCGAACCGTTGTGTTGTACGACCGCTACTACGATCCTAAGAATCGCCCAGAGGACCGCCATTGGGAGAGCCAGAGCATCAGCCTGACGCCCTGGACGGGTAAAAAGGTGGTGTTGGTGTTCCAAACCAGCCCTGGCGCCAGAGGCAATGCCGATTATGACTGGGCTGGTTGGGGAGACGTGCAGATCAGCGTGCCGATTCAATATAACTTCATTGATAACTTCCGCCAGGCCCTCAGCACAACATCTGATTTTCGCTTGATTCGCCTGGATACGATGGTAGTCAATGATGAACAAAGAGACGGAATCTTTTTGCACCCACCGAACCGTGTAATCTTCTCTGCCATCCTGCCGCAGGATCCTTTGCTTGATTTTGGAATTGCGCTCGATCCGTACGTATGGAATGTTAATCGCGGTGACGGGGTGGTTTTTTCCGTCACGGTAGCACTGCCGGGAGCTGAAGGCGAAGCTTACCGGGTTTTTGAATATACTCTGGATCCGCGCAATCACCCAGACGACCGGCAGTGGAAGGATGTACGCGTTGATCTTGCTCGCTTCAGCGGGCAAACGGTTAACCTGATTTTTGAGACTTCCCCCGGCCCCAACGGCAACAGTGACTACGACTGGGCATTTTGGAGCCATCCGGTCATTATTTCGGGTGTTCCCTGAGCATCGAGGTGTTATGAATGTTCATTCACAAACGAGTCTGAGCGTCTCGATCATTCTCAATCTCTATAACGCTGAGAAATTGCTGGGTGGGTTTCTGAATCAGCTTCTTGAGCAGTCTGACCAAGACTTCGAGTTGGTCATTGTGGATGATGGCTCAACGGATACTACGGTAGAGGTGGCCCGCAGTTTTGCCGCGAAGTTCCAGAAGCTCAGAATTGAGGAAATGCCGCATGTGGGCTTACCGGCTGCCCGGGCGCGCGGAGTTGAAATTGCTTCAGGCGATATTTGTATCATTTTGGATGTAGACGAGGTGATCGAAGACCGCGACCTGATTGCCAAGTTCGTTGAGCCGTTCAGCGATCCGCGAGTTGCGGCGGTAGGGGGAAGCAAAAGGCCCATCGGTGAGGGGTGGCTGGCCGAGGCACAGCGCCTGGACCGGTTATTCCGGCAAAAAATGCGCAAAACCGGGAAAAACGGGCAATCCTGGCTGGTAATGGGCGGCATTTTTGCGATTAGAAGGCAGGCCGTATTGTCGGTTGGGGGGATGAGCAAGAGCCGTTTTTTGGTTGAAGATACAGATATCAGCATGAAGCTCAGGAAGAAAGGGTGGCTTCTGCTCGTTCGTGATGATATTGCGGTCAGCCATCCCGATCCAATTACGGTCAAAGGGGCTTTTCAAAGGGCGATTGTGCAGGGCGAGCGCATTTTTTACGTTCTCTGTAAGTACCCTGAAGTAGCTCTCAATGCTCGATTCTTATTGGCTTATACCCCCTTATGGGTTTTGCTGACATTGATTTTGAGCTGGAAAATTACGGCTCTGCTCACGGTTCTATCGTTCGTTACCATCCAGGCAATTTACAGCAGGGTTCCTTCTTCGTTTTTGGGCCGCGTGTATGGCTGGGTTTTGTTGTGGCTGAATGGGATAGGGGTAACTATGGGCAGTTGTGTGGGCGCGTTCCGGATCGTTCGGGCGCGGTTGAGTGGGGAGGATTTGTTCTCGTAGCGCGCGGTTGGGTTGTTTAGATGTGCCACGAAAAGATTGTCTCGTTCAGGATGCGCGGAGTTCATGCCAGAAAAGATTCATAAAGGGATCAGCTATACCCTGGCGTCTCAGGTTGCGTCAATGGGCCTGCAGTTTGGCCTTTCGATCATTCTGGCGCGCGGGTTGGGCAGTGACGCATACGGCCTGTATGGGGTGGTGCAGAATGCCATTTTAACGATCAGCTGGATTCTAGACTTGGGCGGCAGTGCGGCGGTTACCAAGTATATTGCTGACTACGAAGCGGTAGATGATAGTGAACGGGCGACTAGTGTACTGGCATCTACGCTCACACTCCACACTTTATTGATCCTGTTATTTTGGTTGATCTTGTTGATCTTTCAGAATGACATTCTCAGGCTGTGGTTTGATAACAATCAATTGCTGCTTATTCTATTTGCGCTTTCAACGCCGATGTTGATGTATATTAATGATTTGGTCGGCGCGTTATACGGTTTTCGTGAGCTTAAGTACGTCGCTATTCGAATGTTTCTTCAGAATTTCCTGATCGTACTGCTCAATCTCCTCTGTGTATGGTATTTAAAAATGGGCGTCCAGACAGCAACAGCAATTTATTTTGCAGTGCTGCTACTCATGCTGATCACTCTAGTGGGGTTGTTTCGGCCGCTGTTTCGGGATGGACGGTTAATCAATCGGTTTAAACTGCAAATTCGTCAGATCATTCTTTTCTCCCTTCCAATCGGGGGCCTCAATATTCTCGAGCAACTCATCCGGAATGCGCCAGTTCTGCTTGTCAAAGCGTTGGGGGCTGGCGACCCAACCGTTAATCACAGGGTTGCTTCCCTTTCGCTGGCAATTTTACTCTCCAGCGTAGCCGAAACCGTTGTGGGAATGGTGATCAAGTCCGGTTCTGGGTATATGGCTCACTGGCTGTCTGTTGGGAAAAAGACCATCTATATTACGTTTGTGTTTATTATTTTGACAGTCACAGTTCTGATTTATGGAGTCATTACCGTGTTGGTTTTCTTTGGTATGGATCTCTTTGTTTCAGTGACTTATGGCAATCAATATGAAGCCATTCTGCAATTTATTTTGCTGACTTTGATGGTCAGCGCGGTACGCTCGGTGACAATGCTGCTGCGTACTTCGCTTTACACGATGGATCTTTCACGAAAAGCTTTTCTGGCAAGTTTTATCGAGTTTATACTGTATATTGTGATGCTTTTCCTGCTCACGCAGATCGAGGTCGCCCCTGATTGGAGTATACGACTGCTGCAAGTGTCGCTTGCTGTTGGTTCTGTGAAAGTTGTCATCTTGTTGTATCAATTATTTCGTTCCTTCCGTGACAGATTTGATATTCCTCTGTCGAGAATACTAAAAGACAGTATTGAGCTTATTACTTCTGGGTCTTTGATCCCGCGGAAAATTTCCTGACAGAGAGGTTCTCATATGGGATGGGTAAACCAAACGGACTATTTTATCGAGAGAAACGATTGCCCGGTTTGTCATTCGAACGACTTACAGCAAATCTACGCCTGTTCTTATCAAGAGCAACCGATTAAGGGCTATCTAGACAGTTTCTTTGCTAAGCGTGGGCATTACGAAGATGCTTACTTAACAAACGTCGATTACGTCTTGATGAAATGTAAGCAGTGCCGGGCCGTGTATCAACGCTATATTCCGAACGGTGATTTGTCCTTAAAGCTTTATGAGGAATGGATCGACCCGCAGCGAGCAATGAATAGTTATCATTTTGGACATAGTTGTGACTATTATGCTGACATAGCCGGCGATATTGCTCTCATGATTCGTAGCTTTAATCAAAGGCCTTCTGATCTGGCTGTACTGGATTTTGGTATGGGGTGGGGAGCCTGGGCCAGGATGGCAACTGCTTTTGGTTGTAATGTTTATGGGTTGGATATATCACAAGATCGCATTGAGTTCGCTTCCAAGTTTGGTATAAAGGTTCTGGGGTATGATAACATTGATCAGTATAGGTTTGATATTGTAAATATCGATAATGTGTTAGAACATCTACCGGAACCGGATGCTACAGTTGAGCTTATGGGTAAAATCGTGAAGCCGAATGGGTTAGTTCGGGTGCGCGTGCCGAACGGAGGGTTTGCTGATTGGATAGTCCGGCTTATCAACAAAGTGGATCTTCAAAAATACACATTCCTTCTCGGCACAGTCGCTCCACTAGAGCATATTAATGCTTTTACAATCAGGTCGTTCGATCAGTTATTTGGTTCACGGGGATTCAAGCGGGTTCATAAATGGAGCCTTTTCTATAAGAGGATATCGCTTAGGGGTCTATTGCTTTCACAGGTGCGCTTTGTATTCAACCTGTCTGCCAGACCTTTTGGCCTGGAAGTATATTACCGTAAGCACCAATAAGGATGCTCTATAGGTCACAGCGGGTATTAGGTGTACGGATGCACATCTGCCATATCGCTCACAATTACTATCCGGGCGTCAGTCTGGCGGCTATGTATGAGTTTACCCAGCAAGAGGCGCTGCAGGGGTGTCAGGTATCAGTGATCGCGCTGGGGCGTGGGACTGTTCCCCAGGTGGACAGGGATGAAAACGGCGTGGTGGTGTATCGGTTTCCGTCTGAAACGATGAGCGCGGGATCGAAGCGGAAAGTTCAGTTCATCCGGTACGCGGCCCGACTGCTGCAAGAGATTGACTGCGACGTGGTGCACGTCTATGCCAATTGGGGGCTTGGCCTGCTGCCGCTGCTGGCCGGGAAGAAGCGCAAGTCGGCTGCCTGGATATATGATCTGCGCAGTGGCCCGATCCGGTCGGGTTGGAAACGCTATCTGACGATAGGAATGCTGCGGCTGGAAGCGGCGCAGTTCGATGCTACGGCCTCGCACTGCGAAGGCACGCGCGACAGTGTGTTTGGCAAGCACCGCGGCGATATTGCCATCCTGAGCATGGGGGTCAACCTGGAGCGGTTCCGGCGTGTCCCTGCGCCTGAGATTCGGGAACAATACGGCATCCGGCCAGATGAAAAACTCTTGATCTTCAGCGGGTTTTTCCATCCTTCTCGCCGGCTGGAGCGGTTGATCGAGGCTGTGGCCGAGGTGGCGCAGGCTGGCAAATGTAAAATTAAGGTGATGATGCTGGGAGACGGCCCAGATCACACGCGCCTGACGGAGCTGGCGCATTCGCTGGGGTTAGAAGAGGTGATGATTTTTCCGGGCCGTGTGGAATATACGGACGTGCCCAGGTATTTATCGGCGGCGGATATCGGCCTGGCTTATGTGGTGAACAACGCTGAATACGGCGTGATGCCGGCGTTGAAGACAGCCGAGATGCTTTCCTGTGAACTGCCGATCGTGGCTTCAAACACCTATGGCAACCGTATGTTTGTGAAAGATGGATATAATGGATTAATCGTAGAGGATCATCCAAAGGCTATTGCGGAGGGCATTCTCCGGCTGATCGAAGATGACGGTTTAAGGCAGTCTTTGGCGGCGGCGGCCCGCCCATCTATTACTGATTATGGCTATGACCGGATTGTGGCGAATGCTGTTATTCCTTTTTATAAGGATTTGCTGAATCGGGTCCAACGTAAGCGGCATGTATACCAGAAATGATGGGGCGACCTGGAACAGAAAGCGATAGAAAATAAAGAAAGGAGATTGAGAATATAGAATTAGTTTTTAAAAATAGTTTATATTCAATTGTGATCACTGTAGTATAATCCTTTTACGGTTTCCTGTTCAGACAATTGAGATGAGTCCAAGCCCGAATTTAAATGATCCTATGGACAAGGTGTCTGCCATAATTCCCGCCTATAACGAAGAAAATCGCATCGGGCCGACAGTTCAGGCGGTGCGGCAGTATGTGGATGAGGTCATCGTTGTAGATGACGGCAGCCGCGATGGCACCGTGCAGGCCGCCGAGCAGGCCGGGGCCAGAGTGATCCGCCAGGCTCACAACCAGGGGTATATTGCGGCGATCCAACGGGGGTTTCAGGAAGCCAGCTATCCGATCGTTGTCACCATTGACGCGGATGGTGAGTTCCCGGCTGACAAAATCTCCGAGCTGGTGGAGCCCATCCGGCGGGGTGAAGCCGACATGGTGCAGGGCCGGCGTAACTTTGTGCCGCGCCCTTCTGAAAAAGTGCTCACCTGGCTGGCACAGCGCAAAGCGCCGGTGGGCGACAGCGGAACCGGGTTTCGCGCCCTGCGGACTTCACTGGCGCGGCAGTTGGCGTTAAAAGGCGCCTGCATTTGCGGCATCTTTTCACTGGAAGTGGTGTATGCAGGGGGCCATATTCGGGAGATTCCAGTCACTTTGCAGCAGGTTCATAAACCGCGCAAGGTTGCGTGGTTTCATGTTCGTCAGTTTTTCTATCTACTCCCCTTTTTGTTTAAGAAAGCGCCTAAGGAGCAGAATAAATGAGCGGTCAGAATGGGCACAGCCCCTGGCAAAACCAGCGGGTGCTGATTACGGGTGTCTGCGGGACGATCGGGCGTGAACTACTGCGCCAGTTGACCCCTTACGAGCCGGTCGAAATTATCGGATTGGATAATAATGAGAGCGAACTGTTCTTTCTAACCGAGGAATACCGCTCGAAAACCAACGTTCACTTTACCCTGGGGGATGTGCGCGATATTGACAAGCTCATCAGCGCCAGCAAGGGCATTGATATCATCCTTCACACCGCGGCTTTTAAACACGTGATCTTATGCGAGAAGTCGCCGCGCGATGCCGTGAAGACCAACATCCTCGGCGTGCAGAATGTGATTGATGCGGCGCTGGTAAACCAGGTGGGCCGGGTGATCTTTACATCATCCGATAAGGCCGTGAACCCTACCAACGTGATGGGCACGTCGAAGTTGATGGGCGAGCGTCTGATGACAGCCGCCAACGCCTACCGCCAGGGGAACCGGCCCATTTTTGCTTCGACACGGTTTGGTAATGTGCTGGGCTCGCGTGGTTCGGTGATCCCCCTGTTTGTGCGGCAGATCAAGCAGGGCGGCCCGGTCACGCTGACCGACCCGCGCATGAGCCGCTTTATCATGACGCTGGAAGAGGCCGTCAGCCTGGTGATGGGGTCCACCTTTATCGCGCAGGGAGGTGAGGTCATCATCACGAAAATGCCGGCCGTGCGCATTGCAGACCTGGCGCGCGTGATGATTAACGAACTGGCCCCTTGCTTTGGGTACGATCCTCAAAGCATCCGCATTGAGACGATTGGGCAAAAACCGGGCGAGAAACTGTACGAAGAGTTGATGAACGAAGAAGAAACCCGCCGCGCGGTAGAACTAGAAAAATATTACGTGGTTTTGCCTGCTTTTAAATCCGTCTACACCAACGTGAGCTACGATTATGAGGGTGTCAGCGGGCAGGTGAGCGTGGATCGGCCCTACAACTCTTCCTTGATCGAGCCAATGACGCTGGATGAATTGACCGTTTTCATCAGAAAACATCATCTAATTGACGAATACATGGATACCAGAAAGGAAACAATCGAATGAACGTCTTAATCTTGGGCGGTGACGGTTATTTGGGCTGGCCGACGGCGATGTCTTTCGCGGCCAAAGGCCATACGGTTACGGTGGCGGATAACTATTTGCGGCGCACCCTGGCGCTCCAGACGCGTTCTGAGGCGCTGATGCCTACGCCCAATCTGCCTACGCGCGCCGAAATTTTCCGGTCGGTTTCAAACTTCAATGTCTGCGTTGAGATCGGCGATTTGAATGATTACCGCTTCATGTCGAGCCTGTTCCAGAAGTATCAGCCAGAGGCGGTGATCCATTACGCCGAGATGCCCTCGGCCCCGTATTCCATGATTGGCTACGATGAAGCCCGGCTGACGCTGAGCAATAACCTGACGGTCACCCTGAATCTGATTTTCGCGGTGATGCAGTACGCGCCAGACTGCCATATCATCAAACTGGGGACGATGGGCGAATACGGCACGCCGAATATTGATATCGAAGAGGGTTGGATCGAAATCGAACACAAGGGCCGCAAGCAAAAGTTCCTCTATCCACGCCAGGCAGGCAGCCTGTACCATACTACCAAGGTGATGGATACGGACCTGCTGTGGTTCTACGTCCGCACCTACGGCATTCGCGTTACCGATCTGATGCAGGGGCCGGTATATGGCCTTTCGACGCCCGAATCGGACCTGGATAACCGCCTGCTGCCGAACTTCCACTATGACGATATTTTCGGCACGGTGGTCAACCGCTTTTTGGTGCAGGCAGTAGCGGGCGTTCCATTGACGGTGTTTGGCAAAGGCGGTCAGACGCGCGGCTACCTGAACCTGAACGATACCTTGCAGTGCGTGGAACTGGCGATGAATAACCCGGTCGAGCGAGGCCAGCTGCGCATTTTGAACCAGTTTACCGAAACGTTCTCGGTTAACCAACTGGCAGAGATTGTTCAGCGGGTGGGGAACCAGATGGGCCTGAATGTCCAGGTACAGCATATCCCTAACCCCCGCAAAGAAATGGAAGAGCATTACTACAACCCGGCGCATTCCGGCCTGCTTGAACTGGGCCTGAAGCCCCACTACCTGACGGATGAGGTGGTTGCATCGATGCTGTCTGAGGTGATCAAGTATAAAGACCAGATCGATGTTAGCAAAATTATGCCGCGCGTGCGGTGGAAATAAGCAAAGGAGCTGGGCAACCCTATGAGCAAGAAACGCGTATCCGAATCGCAGCCGCAGGCTGTACCGGCTGGCCCGAAAGGGCTGACGGAAGATTGGCTGGCCGTCATTATTGCATTTGGCTTGATCCTCCTGGCCAGCATTGGCCTGATTGGGCCGAAACTGCTCAACATCACATTCTAGCAGAGGAAGACCATGAGCACAAAAGCGGAAGTTATCAAGCAAGAATTCCCGGTTTCCAGGCCGGTGCAGATTCTCGGCGGCCTGGCGTTGGTCGTGGTGTTGTCGATCCTGGCCTGGTGGATCACCAAGCAGGTATACGGCGTGAAAGATATGTTCCTGGGCGTTCCGGGTAAGGTGTTGGAATATCCGCTGTGGGGCGCGATTGTCGGTCTGGTGGGCAACTTGGTTCTCAAGCTAACGGGTATCCATGCGGCGGTTAAGCCGGGGATTCGCACCGAGTTGTTCCTCAAGACCGGCCTGGTGTTGATGGGCGCAGGGATTAACCTGGCGCTGTTGGTTACTGCCGCGGGCGGCGCGATCTTGCAGGCTTTCATCATGATCAGTAGTGTGTTCTTCTTCACCTACTGGCTGGCGGGCAAGTTTGGCCTGGATGAGAAGCTGCGCGCTGTGATGTCCACTGCGCTGTCGGTGTGCGGCGTTTCGGCGGCGATTGCGGCGGCCGGCTCGGTGCTGGCGAAAAAAGAGCAGGTTACGTATGTCACCACGTTGGTGATTCTGGTAGCCCTGCCGCTGATGATCATCGCTCCACTGCTGGCGGGCGCCATTGGGTTGCCTGAATCGGTGGCCGGCGCCTGGTTTGGCGGGAACATCGACACGACTGCCGCCGTAGTGGGCGCAGGTACGATCTATGGCGAGCAAGCGCAGAAGGTCGCCTCGATTGTCAAGCAGACCCAAAATGCCCTGATTGGCCTGGTGGCCTTCCTGCTGGCCGTGGCCTTTGCAGGCAAAGCTGGCGGCAAGAGGGAAAAGGTCAGCGCAAAGATCATTTGGGACCGCTTCCCGAAGTTCGTGTTGGGCTTTGTCGTCGCCTCGATCATTTTCACTATCTTGGTCAGCGTGAACAAAGAGATGGTGGCCGATGCGCTGAAGAGCATTGACGCGATGAAAAACTGGTTCTTCACCGCCGCCTTCGTTTGCATGGGCCTGGAACTGTCGGTTGGCGAATTTAAGTCCATGGGCTGGAAACCGGTGGCAGTGTTCTTGATTGCTACGGTGTTTAATACCCTGCTGGCGTTGGGCGTTTCGTGGGTGATCTTCACCTACCTGTTCCCGCTGTAAAGCGGTTCTTTGCGTGAAGCCAGGTGGGTGTAGGGAACCCTGTCTGCACCCACCTGACGACCTCTGTTGATCGCTCGCCGCCCGACGCTGTGGGGATGCCGGATATTTACGAGTATCCATCCTTATCATTATTCGTTTTTATCAACCTGACTGGAAAAGGAGGAAGGAAAAATGAGAGAGCTGCAATATTTCGGCATCCTGGTAAGCCTGGTCATTAGCTTTTACGGCCTGTGGCGTTACAAGCAGCGGGGCTTTAACCGGGGCATCTTTGTAATATCACAACTGCTGGCGCTGGCGCTGTTGATTATCTCGCTGTTTCCTTCCACTGGTGACCTGATCGCCAAACCCTTGCGCATGGAGCGCTGGAACGGCGTTTTGTTCGTATCTGTTTTGGTATTATTTGGGCTGTTCTTCCACGCGGTTAATCTCAACACCAGCAACAGCCGGACAATCAGCCGCTTGATTCAATCACTGGCCTACCTGCGGTTCAAAGAGGAGTTTCCGAACCTGCCCCGGGCCGATATTATGGTGGTTATTCCAGCGTATAACGAGGCAGACAATATTGCCGACGTACTGAGCCGCATGCCGGCCCAGGTGTGCGGGCGAACCGTTCAGACGGTAGTGGTGGTTGATGGCGGTTCGGACGCCACTGAGCAGGTTGTTCGCAATCTGGGCTTTCCTGTAATTGTGAACCCGATCAACCGGGGCGGCGGCGCGGCTCTGCGGGTTGGCTACCAGGCTGCCATTGCCAGTCAGGCCTCGATTGTCGTCACGCTAGACGCTGACGGCCAACATATGCCAGAAGAAATGGAACGGCTGGTTGCCCCCATCGTGAGCGGTGAAGCCGACTTTGTGAACGGCTCGCGGGTGCTGGGGTCTTTTGAACAAGAAAGCATGGTGCGGTCGCTGGGCGTCGTCGTGTTCAACTGGCTGATCAGTTTCTTAATGGCAAAACGGATTACGGACAGTTCCAACGCTTACCGCGCTATCCGCGCCAGCACTCTGGCGCAGTTAACGCTCCATCAGGATCAGTTCCATACCTCTGAACTGCTCATTGACGCGATCAAAAAAGGCGCGAGGGTGTGCGAGGTAGGCATTACCATTCGCCGGCGGCAGAGCGGCGTGACCAAAAAGCCGCGCTCGCTGAAGTACGGCTGGGGTTTTATGAAGGCCATTCTGGGTACCTGGTTGAGGTGAGCTTATGTCTGAGATCAAGCATTTGGGCGATATCGAACAGCTTAACCAGGGTTTTGAGACCCGTACGCCAGAGGAAATCCTGGCGTGGGCCTGGCAGGAATTCGGCGCGGGGCTTTTAATTAGCTCGTCCTTTCAGACGCAAAGCGTTGCTCTGCTGCATATGGTTTCGCTGGTATGCCCGGAGGCCGAGGTGTTATTCCTCGATACCGGCTATCATTTCCCGGAGACGCTTGTCTACCGAGATATGCTTCAAGAGCTTTTCCATCTGAAGATTCGTAATGTTTACCCCGCGCCTGATGCTGAAGCGTACCAAAAGGATCATACCCCTCTGTATTTAAAAGACCCGGACCGCTGCTGTTACCTCCGTAAAGTTGAACCGATGGCCCGCGCGTTGGCGGGCGCCGCCGCCTGGGTTTCGGGCGTGCGCCGCGATCAGACCGTTCACCGGCAGAGCATCCAGATCATTGAGTTGGAGAACGAAGTTTACAAAATTCACCCAATGGCCAACTGGACTCGCCGCGACTTGTGGGCATATATCAGCCGGCATGATCTGCCGTCTCACCCCCTGTTTTCGCAGGGATATGCCAGCATTGGCTGTGCGCCCTGCACGCGGCCCTCTATGGGCGATGACGAACGCAGCGGGCGCTGGGCCGGCACCGATAAAAAGGAGTGCGGTTTACATACCGTCGCCATTCCTATTCAGCAGACGGATCCAAATCAGGCGAAAAAGAAGCCTCAGTAAAGGATAGACCCTTGAACCGGACGATTCTGGTCACCGGGGGAGCAGGATATATTGGCTCTCAACTAATCCGCGATCTGGCTATGGACCCCGCCTACCAGGGCTGCACAATTCGCATCTATGACAACATGCAGCGGGGGACGTATCAGGCGTTGATGGATTTGCCCCCTTTCTGCCATTACCAGTTGGTAGAAGGGGATGTCATGGATCGCTATTCCCTGGCCGAAGCAATGCAAGGGGTGTGGGCGGTGATTCACCTGGCCGCCATTGTGAAAACCCCCCTTTCTTTCGATCATCCCACCTGGACGCATCAGGTTAACCACTGGGGAACCGTTACGGTGATTGACGAGGCTGTACGGGCCGGTGTAGAGCGGTTCATCTATGCCTGTTCGGCCAGCGTGTATGGGCCGGGTGGGCCGTTTCGAGAGAATGATCCATGCCATCCGGTTGGGCCTTACTCGACCTCGAAGCTGCAAGGCGAAGCGGCCCTGTTGGGCGCCGGGCAGCAGCGCGGACTGCGCGGGACCAGCCTGCGCTTTGGCACAGTTTTTGGTTACAGCCCCGGCGCGCGCTTTGATGCGTTTGTCAACCGCATGGCTTACCTGGCGGGCGTTGGCAAGCCGATTGTGGTTAACGGCAAAGGCGACCAGAAGCGCCCGATTCTCCACGTGCGCGATGCAACGGCGGCGATTTTATTCTGCCTCTCTCACCCCGAAACGATCGGGAAGGTGTATAACGCAGCGGCTGAGAATGTATCCATCCTCGGAGTCGCCGAGGCGATCCAGGCGATTCTGCCAACGGCGCGCGTGCATTTTGCCGGCCAGGATATTCTGACCGCCATGTCTTTTGAGGTGGATAGTTCCGAGTTAATGCGTCAGGGGTGGATGCCGCAGTTTTCGGTCGAGGCGGGCATCAATGAAATTCTCCAACGTCTCAGCCTGCTGCACGAACCCGGCACTGCGTACCCTGGGCAACCGCAGGTGCTCGATTAATCTCTTATCTTCCATTTCTGTGGCTCTGATTTGATGCGGTTCTCAGAACGATTAAGCCTGGCGCTGCCGATTCTGCTGGCATTAGGGCTGGTCGGGTGGCTGACCTGGCCGGCGTCGAGTACTTTCCTGGTGTACGGCGGTGTGACCGCAGCGGTTGCCGTTTTGCTCACCCTGGCGGGGCTGGAGTGCGTTAAACTTCTGCGGGAGCGAGGTGCATCCAGGCAGGCACGCTGGCCGTCCGTTGTGGGGTTAGCGGCGGTTCTTGCTGTGGCGGGGTTGTATACTGCCGGTCTGACCTGGAAGCTCCAACCGGCTTGGCTGCCAAAACGAAGCTGGTACGATTTTATCGAGAACCGCGCGGTCACCATGCGCCTGGTAGACCCTGCTCTGGTCAAAGTGGAGCAGTGGGAGATTTTGGGGGATACCCGCGAAGTGCTGTTTGTGCATCCCGCCCCCAACGGTGCGACCACCCTGGTTTACCCGGTGATGGTGCGTCCGGGTGCGGTTTTAGCGACGGCCCTGGCGCTGGCCCCAGAAGCCTGGTCGGGTGAAGGGGATGGGGTGCTCTTTGCCATTTACATCGAAGATGACGCTGGCATCCACCTGATGACCAGCCAGTATATTGACCCCAAGCATCACCAGCAAGACCGGCGTTGGGTTCCGGTGACACTGGATTTATCGCCATACGCGGGCAAGCTGGTGCGGATAATCTTTTCGGTTTCCGGCGGGCCGGCTGGCGATATCCGCTATGATTGGTCCGGTTGGGCAGAACCAAAATTGGTGGAGCCAGCATGGCCTTAGCGCGGGAGCGGGCCAGTGTGAAGCGCCCCGCCAGCGGGCTTGCATCTCTGGTGTGGCGCTTTGTCGTTATAGGGTTGGTGTTAGGCCTCGCGGCAGATGGTTTTCTGCCCACTGCGCTGGAGCCGGCGGCGCGGTTATTGAAAATCCGGCGGGCGCAGGCGGGCGGCGCGGTGGTAATCGAGTCGCAACCGGCGCTGACAGGCCAGGAAGTGGAAGTAGCTGTCTACGGCCCGATTGGGGCGCCGTCTGGGCGGTTTTCGTCTAAACCGGGTTTCTTTGGCGTGGCGGGCGTTCAGATTCCCTGGCTGGCAGAAGAGGACCGCGAGGCCGAGATGATCCTGGCGGCGGCGTCTGGGGCGCGCAGTATTGGGCTGGATTTTGAATGGAAAAAAATCCAGACCGAGGCCGGCCGCTGGGAGTGGGAAGAAACCGATGAAGTAGTACGGCTGGCGAAAAAGTACAACCTGCGGGTTGTTCCTATGCTGATGTATACCCCAGAGTGGGCCTCAAGCCTGCCTTTTGCACCCATGGATTATCAGCGTGCCAGTCCGGTGCGCTATTCCTTATATCGTGATTTTGTGTATCAGGTGGTCAACCGTTATAAGCCCTATGGCGCTTTTACGGAGACGCGCGACGGCTACGGCATCACCGACTGGGTGATCTGGAATGAACCCAACGTGCAGCCAGCCGGGCGCGACCCGCTGCCAATGAACTTCTGGTACGGCAGTCTGGAAGATTATATTCAACTGCTGCGGGCCGGTTTTGAAGGCGCTCACGCCGCTGACCCTGGCTGTAATGTCTTGAACGGCGGGCTGGCGGACGTGTATTGGAAGCCCGGTGAAGCCGACCTGGTTACGGCCGTCGAGCGGTTATATGACCCCAACGGTGACGGTAACGCCGGAGATGGGGGTAGAGCATTCTTCGATACCCTGAACCTGCATATTTACCCCCCTGGGAAAAATGCGGTGGGTCAACTGGACGCGCACTGGTACCAGGATCGTCTGGATGCCGTGCTGCGTATCATGGCGCGTTACGGCGATACGGACAAGAAGATTTGGATCACCGAAACCGGGTATGGCTCTACCCGGCGTCCTCTGGCAATGCTGCCAGAGGGCAGTCTGCCGCTGGTGAGTGAGGCGGATCAGGCGCGCGCAGTGGCGCTTGTGTATGAGACTCTGGCCGCCTATCCGCAGGTGGAGCGGGTTTTCTGGTGGTCGGTGCGCAATTTATCAGCTAATGAGGCTGACTCGAACGTGATGATGGAAGCGCATTATGGGCTGGTGCGGGCGAACTTTTATCCCAAACCGGCTTATTATGCTTATATGCGCATAGCTGGCGGGGCCGAGCGGGTCTATGCGGCGAGGGTGAATTTAGACCCGTCTGGCATTACCGTTGTGAATCTGCCACCAGGGCGCTTGCAGAAGCCGGGGCAGTATTTCATCCTGGCGGCGGCCAGTGAAGATGAAAGCGGTGCAGTGATAGACGGAGCGGCGGCGGTGGGCTGGCTAGCGGTTCCATAAGCCGCTTGACGCAATTTGATACTTCTTTTACAATACTTTGCGCCGTTTTATCCACCTGACCGGTTCATTCTTGGGGGTGAGAAGGATCGAGTTTGAGAGAGTGATTTTGCGGAAGAGTCAGCGTTGGTCTACCATCCTGGTGACGATTGGCTACCTGACGGCAACCCTGACGGGGTTTGTGCGCCAGTCGGTACTGGCGTTATATTTGGGCGCCGGGCGCGAAACGGATATTTTCTTTGTCGCTTTCTCTATTCCTGAATTATTCCTGATCGCGCTGCCAATTGTACTGTCGCCGGTGGTGATTCCGCTGTTTGCGCGGGTGCGCCAGCAGGCCAGCGAACAAGCTGCTGCGCGGTTAGTGCGGCGGCTGTTGGCCTGGATGACGCTGTTTTTCTTGGGCGGCGTTCTGATCTTGTGGATATTTGCGCCGGTTTATATTCCCTGGCTGTCGCCGGGGTTTACCCCGGTGGAGCAGGGCAAGGCGGCTGCGCTGGCGCGCCAGATGCTGCCGGCCATCGTCCTGATGGGCGCGTCTGCGCTGGCGGGGGCAATTTTACAGGTTTACCGCAGTTTTGCGCGCCCGGCCTTTGTTACGGCGCTGTACAACCTGGTTTTTGCGGGCTGTCTGCTGTTGCTGCCAGGACCCGCTATCCATAGGGCGGCCTGGGCCGTGAGCATTGGTTCTTTATCCACCCTGCTGGTACAACTCCCGCTGATGGCGCGGCTGCTGGCAGCGGCAGATGCGGAGAAACCAGGGCGTGAAGTCCCTGGGGCACAGCCGGTAAGTGCCTTGCAGGTCTTGGGCCTGATCCTGCCTTTTGCGGCGGGTTATGGAGTTCACCACGTCATCCTGCTGATTGATCGGGCGATGGCAACCACCCTGGGGTGGGGCGACGCGGCCGCGCTCAGCTATGCCCGCAATCTCTCACTGGTGATTGTGCAGGTGAGCGGGCTGGCAGTATCTACAGTGATGTTCCCGGGGCTGGCCGAACAGATGGATCGGCAGGCTTATGAGCGGGCGCGTGCCAACCTGCTGGCGGCGCTGCGCTGGGTCTGGGCAGTGGCCGCTCCGGCGACTGCGGTTATGGTGGTTTTGCGCGAGCCGCTGGTGCGCTTTTTGTTCGAGCGGGGCGCGTTTGACTCGGAGGCGACTGCCTCGGTAAGCCTGCTGCTGGCAGTCTATGCGGTTGCGGCGTTGGCCGATGCGCTCTGCCAGCCTTTGTGGCGGGTGGTATATGCTCAGGGCAGCCCTTGGGCGGTGTTGGGGATCAATCTATTGCAGACGGTCGTGCGGTTCGGCGCCAATCTCTTATGGATTCCCTCATTGCACGTTTTGGGGTTGGCGCTCTCGGCGGTATTGGGCCTGTCAGTTCAGGCTTTGGTGCTGGCCGGGTTGGGGGCCGCGCGGCTGCACGTGAAGCCCGGCGACCTGCTGGAACGCGGGTGGCTGAGAGGGGCCGGGTGGGTCATGTTGGCCGCGGCACTGGCCGCGGCGCTGGCGGGCCTTTTAGCATCACTTTTGCAGCATTCTTTTCCGGCTGCCGGGCTTCTGCTCGTTGCCGGGGGCGGGGGGGCCGCCGTTTACGCCGCTGTGATGTGGCGATTTGGAGATGCAAGGAGTATCTGGCGTGGAATCAAGGCAATCTGAGCTTTCTTCCAGGGGGCAGGGGGGCAACTGGCTCGATCAGGTTTTAGGGGGCGGACTGGCGCTGTTCCTGGTATTGCTTCCTTTTCACCTGGTGATTAAGAAACTGGTTCCTGATCCGGTGGGAACGTACTGGAAGGAAATTTTACTTGTGCTGTTGGTGCTGGTATGGGGAGTGCGCTCGCTCCAGCTTCGTAAGTTGCAATGGTCTGGAACGCCGCTCGACTGGGCGGTGCTGGCTTACCTGGGGTTGCTGGTGGTGCGCGCCCTGCTCGACCGGGCTGGCCTGGCAACGGCGTGGGGATTGTATATCTCTATTCTATATCTGCCGCTGTTCTGGCTGATTCCGGCGCTGCTGCGGCGCTCCCCCGGCTGGTTGGCAGGGCTGGCCTGGCTGCTCACCGGGGTGGGGGCAGTGGTGGCGCTGGGGGGCGTGCTGGAGTTCATCCTGGATAAAACCTTATGGCCGTCTGCGGAGATGATCCAACGGCAGGGGTTCCCGGATGTGTACGTTTATGGCACGCATCTGCGGCGCGTGTATTTTGTATTTGATTCGCCCACTACGCTGGCAAATACCCTGGCGATGCTGCTGCCGATGGCGCTGGCGCTGGCGGCGCAGCCAGGCAAACTCTGGCGGCGGATTTTGGCGGGCGCGGCCGCCGGGTTGATGGCTGTCTGTCTGGTGGTAACGTTCAGCCGCGGCATTTGGGTCGCGGCTGGATTGGCGCTGTTGTTTTTGGTGGTGCAGAGCCGTTTTGTACAGCGCAACCTGCGCCCGCTGGCGGCGGCCCTGAGCGTGGTAGTGCTGGCGGTGCTGGCCTGGGCGGTGGTGATGGCCCCGCGCATGACGCAGCCCTCTGACAGCGAAAAGCGCATCCGCGAACTGCCGGTTGACGAGTTCCGGGCAGTGCAGGCGCAGGTGGTTGAAGAATTCAGCGCCCGGCAGCCAACGGGCGGCGCGGTGACACTGCAAACCTGGTCGCTTCTAGACCCCATTACTCGCCAGGTGGATGAACGGCGGGTGATCTACCAACACCCCACGGAAGCTGGCAAAGGAGAGATTTATTTCACTGTTCAGGTCCCCGAAAACGGCGCGCTCCGCTTTGGCATTGCCCTTTCGCCCGAAGTCTGGAGTCCAGAGAAGGGCGATGGAGCTTCTTTTGAGCTGTTTGTTTCCAAGCCTGGTGAAACCGGCGCGGAACAGGTGATTTTTAACCGCTATATCAATCCGAAAATCAACCCCCCGGACCGGCGCTGGCGCAACTATTTTATTGATTTATCTCCCTGGGCCGGGCAAACCATCAATCTCATCCTGGTAACGGCCAGCGGGCCGGCGAATAACTGGAATTATGATTGGGCCGGCTGGGCTGAGATGCAATTGGTGCAGGTGGACCCGGTAATCTTCGCGCAAGGCGCGCGCGGGGGCGAGAACCTTCTGTTCGATCACCTGGGGTCGATTATGGATTGGAGCAGTGATGAAACCAACCGTGACCGTCTGGCGGCCTGGAACCTCTCTTTAGGGGCCTGGCTGCAAAACCCGCTGTGGGGCGCGGGAATTGGATCTACCGGCGTGGCGGCGCTGCGCACCAACCCAGAATCGGCCTTTGCGACGGAAAGCCAGGTGTTGAAGGCGCTGACCGAATTGGGGGTTTTGGGCCTGCTGTCGCTGGCTTACCTGTGGTTTGAGATTGTCCGCGCCGCTCTGCGCGCTCGCGGGCGGGAACAACCAATAGAACGGCGCTTCCTGTGGATGGGCCTGACTGCCGGGCTGGTAGCTGTGTTCATTGAAAGCCTGGTTTATCAGAATCTGGAAGTCAAGCAGGTGAATGCTTATTTCTGGACGTTCGCGGGAATGCTGGCTTTCCTTGCCGCGCAACAGACCCCCGCTGCGGCGGTTTCAAAGGCCCAATCTGAGCGCGTTCCGGCCAGCCAGTCTGAGGCAGCCCTGACTGAAGCCCCGGCTGCTGAGGAAGTGGAAAGTCTTGAGGAAAAGCTTGCCTGAGTCGCCGCTGCCGCCTGAGATCGCCGTTATCATTATTAACTGGAATCACGGCTGGTGCCTGGCGCGGTGCATCGAAGCGGTGCTGGCCCAGGAGGGTCCATCTTTTGAAGTGATTGTGGTAGATAATCACTCGCAAGACGGCTCGGCGGATGAAGTCGCTGCGCGCTTTCCGGTAGTGCGGGTGATTCGTAACTGCGAGAATGCCGGGTTTTCACGGGCCTTTAACCAAGCTGTGCGCGCCACGCAAGCGCCGCTGCTGCTGTCGCTGAACCCAGATGTAACGGCGCAGACGGGCTTCTTGAGGGAGTTAGCTCTGGCCGTCTGTTCTGGCGCGCGGGTTGGCATGGCGGCTCCCAAGCTGCTGCGGGCCGACGCCCCCGAACTGCTGGATTCGACCGGGCTGTTCATTGACCGCCGCCGCCGCCCCTGGGATCGCGGCCAGGGCAGGTTAGACCGCGGCCAGTATGACCGGCAAACGCTGGTGTTCGGAGCGTGCGGTGGGGCGGCTTTGTATAAACGCGTCATGCTGGAAGATGTTAGCGAAGGGGGGGAATATATGGATGAGGATTTCTTCGCCTACTACGAAGATGCTGACCTGGCATGGCGGGCGCAGTCGCGCGGCTGGCAGGCGGTCTATGCGCCGCGAGCCGTGGCTACGCACGTGCGCGGATGGGGAGATACGCTGCGGAAAGCCCGGCCTATAGGCCGAGGGCCGCGCCTGGCCCTGCGCAACCGCTGGCTGATGACGCTGAAGAATGATGCGCTTGCCAGCTTCTTGCCAGATTTGCCGGTCTTCCTGGCGGCAGAGGCGGCGCGTCTGGCGTATGCGCTTTTTACCCACCCATCGTACTGGCTGGGACTGCTCGACTTCTGGCGCGCGGCTCGCAGGGCGTATCAGAAGCGCCGCCAGATTGCCCAACACCGGATCGTTCCGGCTTCCAGTCTGAGGCGCTGGTTTTTAGTTGGTGATATTGATAAGGGTTGAAACCCTGATGCAGAAAATTCTTTTGATTTATTATGAACCGATCCCGTCTGGGCAGACCGCGCACGTTCTATCGCTGGCAAAGGGGTTAGATCGTGCCCGTTACCAGGTGACGGTGGTTTTACCGCTGACCTTGCAAGCGGCGGTCGCCGCGTTTTCTAATCTGAAGGTGCGGGTCGTTCCACTGGCGATGGGCAAAACCTGGTGGGAGCCGGGCAGTTTTCGAGCGTTGTATCGGCTTATCCGGCAGGAACAGTTTGACATTGTTCATGTTCACAGCCAGGAAGCCGGACTGGCGGGGCGGTTGGTGAGCTGGCTGGCCGGGGCGCGGCGGATTGTGTATACGCCGCAAACGATTGACATTCGCCGCCGCCGCCTGCATGGGGTTTACCGGCTGGCCGAAGTGCTGCTGTCAAAGCTCACCGAGCGCATCATCTCGGTCAACGCTGTCGACCGCGAACGGCTCATCCGTTGGGGGATTGCAGCAGACAAGATCGTCGTCATCCCGAATGGGATTGACTTCAACATCCTCGCTGGAGAGCGGGATCCCGCTAAAGCGCGGCGGGCGTTGGGACTGCCGGAGGCTGGCCCGGTGGTGATGCAGGTGGGCCGGCTGGCCGCCCAGAAAGACCCACTGGCTTTTGTGGCCGGGGCTGAAATGGTTCTGCGCCGCTGCCCAGATGCCTGTTTTGTGATGCTGGGCGAAGGCCCGCTGAGGGCCGAGGTGGAGGCCTGCATCCGCGCCTGGGATCTTACCGGGCGGGTGCTGATGTTAGGACACCAGCCCGATGCGGCCCGGTGGATGTCGGCGGCTGATGTGGTGACGCTGACCTCGCGTTGGGAGGGGACGCCCTATTCCTTGATGGAAGCGATGGCCTGGAAAAAGCCGGTTGTCTCAACGGACGTGAACGGCTGCCGGGAATTGGTGGTGGATGGCAAAACCGGTTTTCTGGTACGAGCGGGAGATACCGCTGCCTGGGCCGATAGGGTGGCCCAACTGCTGTCCGACCCGGCTGCGGCGCGCCAGTTTGGCGAAGAGGGCTACCGGCGGGTGAAAGAACTGTATTCGCTGGAGAAGATGATTGACCGCCTGGCTTCTGTTTACCAGTATCTGCCTGAAGCGGTGCGGCACAAAGTGATTGAAACTTTATAACGGCAGTTGGATGGGGGTTAAAGATGGAATTCCTCTTATACGCGCTGGCGGGGTTTGTCGCGCAAATGATTGACGGTACGTTGGGAATGGGCTATGGGGTCAGTTCCACCATGTTTTTGCTCAGTGCCGGGCTGCCTCCGGTGAGCGCCAGCGCCAGCGTCCACACGGCCAAAACCGTCACAACGCTGGTATCGGGCCTGGCGCATCTCTCTTTGGGGAATGTGAACCGCGTCCTGCTTTGGCAGTTGGTAATCCCAGGGGTAATCGGAGGGGTGTTAGGCGCCGTCTTGCTGGCAAACCTGGAATGGGACTACATACAGCCGCTTGTCTCGGCTTATTTGATGGTGATGGGCCTGCGGATTGTCTATAAGGGCCTGCAAAAGAACCTCATTTCCATCCGGCCCTTTGGCAATAAAGCCTACCCTTTGGGTTTCATCGGTGGGTTTATGGATTCGGTTGGCGGCGGAGGTTGGGGCCCAATTGTGACGACAACCCTGGTGGCCGATAGTCATCACAGCGCGAACCAATCGATTGGGACTGTCAGTCTGGCGGAATTTTTTGTGTCAATTGCCCAGGTGGCGACCTTTACAATTTTTTTGAAATTTACGCATATCAATGTTATTATCGCTCTAATCATTGGGGGAGTGCTGGCGGCGCCTCTGGCCGCCTTTCTCTGTAACCGAATCAATACGCGAGCTCTGATGATCAGCGTTGGACTGCTAATTATTGTGCTCAGCCTGCGCACCATATGGGCGTTTTTTGTTTAGCAGTTCTGCATTACAATTTTGCCGGAAAATGGAGGGTGTGTGCAATAAACAATGACTCAGAATCTTTCTATTCGTGAGGGTCTGGTCAGTTATGAACAGCGCTGCCGCCAATACCGGCAACGCGGGTTGGTGGTGTGGTTTACGGGCCTGTCTGGCTCAGGCAAAACCACCATTGCAATTGAGGTTGAAAAGCGCCTGTTCGACCAGGGCCGGATCGTTTACCGCCTGGATGGCGACAGCTTGCGGCAGGGGTTAAATGCCGGTTTGGGGTTTTCGGAGGAAGACCGTAAAGAAAACATCCGCCGGGCCGCTGAAGTTGCCCGGTTGTTCCAGGATGCCGGGCTGGTAGTGCTGGCGAGTTTTATCTCTCCACAGCGCGCAATGCGCGCGCATGCCCGTAACATTACCCCCAAAGGGGCATTTATGGAAGTGTACGTGAAGGCTTCCGTTGAGACCTGCGTGGAGCGCGACCCGAAGGGGTTTTATAAAAAGGCGCTTGCTGGCGAGATTAAAGATTACACTGGCATTGCCCAGGACTACGAAGAGCCAGAAGCGCCGGAACTGGTATTGGATACCGAAAAGCAATCGCTGGAAGAGTGCGTTGAGCAGGTCTTACAAGCAATTGCCGCGTTTATCAATATTACCGAGGGGTAGATTGGTATGAATCACCTGGATAAACTGGAAAACAAAAGCGTGTATATCTTGCGCGAAGCCTACAGTCAATTTAAGAGCCTGTGCATGTTATGGTCAATTGGCAAAGACAGCACTGTGCTGTTATGGCTGGCGCGCAAAGCCTTCTTTGGGCATGTGCCATTTCCATTGGTGCATATTGATACTTCTTACAAGATTCCCGCAATGATCGAGTACCGCGACCGGCTGGCGCTGGAGTTCGGGTTGGATATGATCGTGGGGCAGAACGTAGAGGCATTGCAAAGCAAGCAGACCTTTCCCGATGGCAATGCCACGCGCATCCAATGCTGTAAGCTGCTCAAAACCGACGCGCTGGTCAACACCATTAATGGCAACTGGCCGCGCAAGCGCCTGAACCATAACACCGGCCAGTATGAGATCGACAAAAACCACGAGCCGTACACCGGCGTGATCGTCGGCGCGCGCGCTGACGAAGAGGGCAGCCGCTCGAAAGAACGCTATTTTTCGGCCCGCGACATGAAGAGCCGCTGGGATATTGCCGATCAGCCCCCTGAGTTTTGGAACCAGTACAAAACCGACTTTGCTCCCGGCACGCACGTGCGCATCCACCCCCTGCTGGATTGGACGGAATTGAATATTTGGGAGTATATCGAGCGCGAAAATATCCCCATTGTCCCCTTGTATCTGAACCAGGGGGACGGCAAACGCTACCGCTCGCTGGGCTGCTGGCCCTGCACCAACCCGATTGAATCCACCTCGCGCAGCGTCTCTGAAATTGTGGAGGAACTACGCCGGGGCAAGCTGGCAAACATTGCGGAACGTTCTGGGCGCGCGCAGGATAAAGAAGATGGCGGCGGCCTGGAAGAACTTCGCAAGGGAGGGTACATGTAATGGTAACGGAACGCGAAGAACTCAGCATGGTGGTCGCGGGTCACGTAGATCACGGCAAAAGCACGATCATTGGCCGACTGCTGGCCGATACCAATTCTTTACCGGAGGGCAAGCTGGAAGCCGTCAAAGAGAACTGCCGGCGCAACTCGAAGCCCTTTGAGTTTGCTTTCTTGCTGGACGCTCTGAAGGAAGAACAGGCCCAGGGAATTACCATTGATGTGGCGCGCTGTTTCTTTAAGACAGAGAAGCGCAATTACATCATCATTGACGCTCCGGGGCATATCGAGTTCCTCAAGAATATGGTCACGGGGGCATCGTGGGCAGAGGCGGCCCTGTTGGTGATTGACGCCGCCGAGGGGGTGCGCGAAAACTCGCGGCGGCATGGGTATATGCTGTCTATGTTGGGCATTCGCCAGATTGCGGTGCTGGTGAACAAGATGGACCTGGTCGGGTATGACCAGAAGGTCTTTGAGCAGATTGTGGCTGAATATACCGATTTTCTCCGGCAGATTCAGGTAACTCCGGCGAACTTCATCCCGGTCAGCGGGCGCGAAGGCGATAATATCGCCTGCCGCACTGCCGCCATGCCCTGGTATACGGGGCTGACGGTCATCGAACAGATTGACGCTTTCCGCACCGAGCCGCCCCCTGAACAGAAACCCTTCCGCATGGCCGTGCAGGACGTATATAAGTTCACCCGTGGGGGCGATTCACGCCGGATCGTGGCCGGCAAGATCGAAACCGGCCGGCTGACGGTGGGCGACGAAGTGATTTTCTACCCCTCGGGGAAAAAGTCGGTGGTCAAGACCATCGAAGCCTTCAACGTCAAAGAGCCAATCCATTCACTGCCGGCGGGCTGGTCGGTGGGTTTTACCATGACGGAACAGATTTACGTGCGGCGGGGAGAAATCGCTGCGCTCAGCGGGCAGAAACCGCCCTATACCACCAGCCGCCTGCACGCCAACCTGTTCTGGTTAGGCAAGCAGCCCTTGGTGAAGAATAAGAAGTACCTGTTCAAGCTCAATACGATGAAAGTGGAGATGGAGCTTGAATCCGTCGTGCGGGTGATGGATGCCTCTAACCTGTCGCAGAAGGATCAGGAACAGGTGGGCCGCCATGATGTGGCTGAATGCATCCTGAAACTCGACCGGGTGATCGCGTTTGATCTTTCAGCCGACATGCCTGAAACCGGGCGCTTTGTGATCGTGGACGATTATGAGATTTCGGGCGGCGGAATTATCGTTGAGGCTCTGCCGGACGCGCAGCAAGAGTTGAGCCGCAAAGTACAGCGCCGCAACATTCACTGGGAAGCGCCCTCCATCTCCGAAGAAGAACGGGCCGAACGCTACAACCAGAAGTCCTGCCTGATCCTGGTGACGGGCGTGCCGGAAGACAATTTGCGCAAGCAGGTCGCCAAAGAACTCGAAAAACGCCTGTTCAATGACGGCAAATTCGTCTATTTCATTGGCATGGCGAACCTGTTGTATGGCCTGAACTCTGACATTAAGAATGGAGGGGCCGGCGTACCCGACCCAGATGAAGTGGCTGTTGAACATTTTCGGCGGTTGGCCGAAGTGGTTAACCTGATGATGGACGCCGGGGTGATTGTGATTGTGTCGGTGCGCGAGCTGCGCAATGAAGACCTGCGGGTACTGCAAACCGACCTGGGCGACCGCGCCGAACGCATTTACACCGTGTGGGCCGGCGATTATGTAACGACCGACCTGCAGCCTGCGCTGCACCTGCGGGTAGATGAATGCTCTGATGGCGCGCAGAAGATTAAAACCTATCTACAACTGCAAGGGATTATCTTCAACCCCTGGATGCGCTGAAAAACAGAATCTCTTGCAAAGCAACTTTGATATAAAAACGCCCTGCCCCATCAATGAGGCAGGGCGTTTTGGGTTAAGGTTGGTTAGCTGGCCGCTGGAAGCTGCTCGCTGACGGATTCTTCGCGCGTTTTGACGTTAGAAGCCAGATAGACCAGGACGGCGCCGATCACAAACAGGCCAATATTTAAGAGGAAAGGCAGGTTGCGGTTCATCTCTGAAAGCAGCCCGGCGATCCAGCCGAAAGGCGAGGTGAAGACGATGACTGCCATGTACAGAAGGCCCTGGATACGGGCGCGCTCATGGGGATCCACCGTTACGATGACCATGCGGTCGGCCTGCGTTCCCAGGGTAGCGATGCTGCAAGCCTCGAGGAAGGTGCTGAGGAGCAGTAGCAGGTAGCTGCGCTCTGGAATGGTGATCAGGATAATCTGGGCCAGGGCAAAGCCGGCAAAGCCCACCAGCATGGGGTTGCGAAAGCGCATCTCGCGGATGACAGGCATGGCGACGAAGAAGAATACCAGCATAATTGCCGAGCGGCCGAAGGCAAAAATTGAGAGATGCTCTTCAGGGATGTGGAGCTTGGTCGTCACCAGGATTGACCAGAATGTGCCGTTAATGAGCTGGCTTGCGCCCATTACGAGCATAATGCCCAGAGTGAAGAGGGTGCGGGGCGTCTTGAACACCTGGCCGATCACGGAGCGGTACTCTTTCAGCAGGGTAAAGACGCTTTGCCCCTGCGTTTCGCGCATGCGGATCTCGCCCTGGCGGGTCTCTTTGACGAAGGCATTCAAGATGATGAACTTGGCCGTCATCATCACAAAGGCAAACAGATACAGCCCACGCATGGTTGGGATCAGGCTGTACGACTGCACCAACAGCCCGGCCAGGGGCGCAAAAAAGGCGGCCAGCAGGCCAGAGATGTAAACCCAAGAGTAGATATCCACCAGTTGCTTCTCGTCGGTGTCCTCGACCATCAGGCAGGTCCACGAATTGCTGGTGATGCGCCACAGGCTGTTAATGATGGCGGCAATGAGGAAGTAAGTGAAGTTTTGGGCGACGGCCCAAATGAGGGTGGGAACGCTCCAGGCGAGGATATCCCACACGAGAGTGGCGCGCTTGCGGCCCATTTTATCGGTGATGATGCCGCTCATTAGCGCGGCAAAGATCTGAAAGAACAGGCCAATGGTGGTAATCAGACCAATCTGGCTGTCCTTCAGCCCAAAAGCCAGCATATATACGGAGATGTAGGGCGCGTAGAGGTTGTAAGGGATGCCCCACATCGGTTCGGTGTAGACGCAGGCACGGGCATTACCCCGAAAGTTCTTGAGGGCGCGGAAAAGCGGGTGTGAAAACATAGTTGAGTCGCCAATCTTTGGGTGACAATAAAATTGGGGCCTCCGGTGGGAGCGCCCCGGCCCTAATGATACCGCTGCCGGGCTGGATTGTCAAAGGATTGAGGCGTGGTTTGCGGTGATCCGCCCCATTGAAGAATGGCAAATCCGGTCAGGGCGCGCGCCGCCATGACGATGACCATCGCGGCGACCAGGCCAATGGTAGAAGCCAGCCACGAGCCTGCCAGCGAGCCGGCCAGGCTGGCGGCGTTGATCGCCAGGTTGTACCAGGCCAGGTAGGGGGTGCGGTCCGTGGCGGGGACGCGCTCTAGCAGATAATTTATGACCGAACTACCCAGCATGGACCAGCCAATGCCGCCGATCAGATTGTTGGCAGCGTAAATCAGGGGGTGGTAACTGACCATAAAAAGCAGCACTGAGACGGATGTCAGCATAGCGCCCAGGGCGGTGAGCTTTTGATTGCCCAGGCGGCGGGCCAATGCGCCTGCCTGCGTGGAGCCGAGAAAATAGACGACCCAAAAGACGCTGGTCCCCAGACTGATGGTGGCATCTGTAAAGTGGAGCACCCGCACCTGGTAAAGCGGAAAGATCGGCTGACCGATAAATACGGACAGGTTATAGCCGATGAGGAGGATTAATGTCAGCCGGAATGGGCCGCCTAGAATCTCCATCCGCAGGAGGTTTTTGAGGCCTGCAGTAGAAGGTGGCGCGGCGGCAGGGGGCGGTCCTGCCGGTTCTTGGGGAGGTAAGGGGCGGATGAGAAACAGGTGCAGGCAACTGAGGGCCGAACCCAGAAAGCCGATCAGAAACACGATTTGATAGCCTGTGGGAAAGGGCAGATGCGCCAGAATCTGCCCACTCAGCAGAGAGGTGAGGGTAGTCGCCAGCGCCAGGAGCGCGTTGCGGGTTCCAACCACGTGACTGCGCCATTCTTCAGGAACGGTTTCAGCGAAGAACACGTTGCCGATGATCGCGGCGACCGTTCCGGGAACGTTCATTACCAGCGTGATGAGGATAATGGCCCACACCTGCCCGGCGGGTGAGAGCAGCAGCGGCAGGGGCGCCAGCAGGAGGTAAAAGACGCGCGTTGCCACCCAGGCCCAACAAGTGGCCCGATGCGGGTTGAAGCGTTTGACCCATACGCCAGCCGGCAGGGTGAATAGTAAATTCACCAGCGCCGGGGCCGCCGTGAGCAGTCCCATCTGCTGGGGGCTGGCCCCTAGCCGGGTGGCAAACACAGCCAGAAAGATCAATGTGCTGCCGTTAAGCACCCCAAACCAGAAGATATCCATATAGAGGTGGAAGAAGTTGCGGCGGTGTTCTTCTGGCACGGGAAGGGGAGCGCGCAAGAGATGAGAAAAGAGTAATTTCATGCCCAGGAAGATCGAATAAAAACGTTAAGTTTAAGGTTCCACATTTTAATGTTTTGGAGCATAAAAAATGGCAGGGATGAATTATAATAGAGTTGTGACTTTCCGTTGAAGAATTCAATCGTCACACAGTCCGAAAAGATAATTTTAAGCGTCACTGTAACATCACTTGTGCTCTCTCGTTTAACAGGATAGGTAATGCTAAGTCGCCCATACGACGACGAACCCATCATCCTGAAGGCCAAAAGTGGCGACACCGAAGCCTTTGGAGTCTTGTATGAAAGATATGCCGATATGATATTCCGGTATATCTATTCACACCTGGACAGCCAGCAGGATGCTGAGGACCTGACGGAAGAGATCTTTTACCGGGCATGGAAGGCATTGCCGAATTACGATGACCGCGGCCTGCCATTTTCAGCGTTCCTGTTCCGCGCCGCGCGGAACTCATTGATTGATTATTACCGGCAGCACCGGGTGGTGGCGTCATTGGATGATATTGAGTGGCGCTCGAATAACGAGAATGATCCTGAAGAGGAAGTGACCTCTCGACTGGAAAGAGACGATTTGAAACAGACATTGATGCAACTTCGCGAAGACTATCGGGCTGTTTTGGTGTTCCGGTTCCTTTCGGGGCTGTCCCCAGAAGAGACCGCCGAGGTTATGCAGCGCTCTGTTGGAGCAATACGCGTTTTACAGCACCGGGCGTTATCGGCGCTCAAAGGCCTGCTGGTAAGAGGAGTCCATGAATAACCGAACGGAAGAAGAAGTCAGCCTGATTGTTGCAAAGAGTCTCCAACTGGTGCTGTCTGGCAAAAGTTCGGTTGAGTCAATCCTGATTCGCTACCCCGACCTGGTGGATGTGCTGCGGCCCGAATTGGAAACAGCCATCTACCTGGCGCGAATGAGCCCGCAATTTGGTCCCAGCCCTGGGTTTGTGCACAGATCGAAAGCGCGTCTGTTAGAGCGGATCGAACAAGAGGCGGCCTATGAACAGGCCGCCTATGGGCGCGCCTCCACCCGATCCGTCCGAAACGGTGGGCGCACGCGGGCCAGAACCGCCAGAACCGCTCGATCAGAGGCTGTGACCGGCAGTCAGGCATGGCTGTGGCGGTTTGCCGCCATCGCAGTGGCAATTATGTTTCTGTTTATTAGTTTCACCGGGACGGTTTACGCCGCCAGCGGCACGGTCCCCGGAGATGCTCTGTATGGCTTTAAGCGTTGGACCGAAGCTACTGCTTACTCGTTGAGCTTCGACAGCGAGCGGCAGGCGCAACTGCGGCTGGCTTTTTCTTCGCGCCGGTTGGATGAGGCCCAAACTCTGCTGGAACGCGGGCAGGTTGAGCGCATCCCGCAGGTGATTGCCGATTACGAGTACGAAGTGGAACAGGCGGTAGCGATTTTGAAGAAGGTTAAGGAAGAGAAAGGCAGTGCCGCCGATGCGCTGGCCGCGACGATGCGGGCTGAGTTTGACCGCCAGGCCAAACGCTTGGCGACGATGGCTGTCAGCGCCCCGCCGGGACAGGTTGAAACGTTAAACCGGGCGAAAAACACTTCGGAACGCGGCAGTGACCAGGTCAAGGGGTTGGGGCAGGGCAAGGACCGACCTGCGCCCGATCTTACGACCACGCCGCAGGCGCCGGGCGGCCCCGATAACAAGGGCAGTGGTTCCGGACAGGAAGGCCCCGACGGCAGCAAGCCGATCAAGACGGATCAGCCTGGTAATCAGGGAAACGATGACAAAAACCCAGGCAAGCCAGAGGATAAGGGCAAGCCGGAAGATCCGGGAAACCCTAACAATAACCGCAACGATCAGGATAAGCCCACCAAAGAGCCGAAATCCAATACCCAAACCAGCACCGACACGCCTTCGCCCCCGGTGAGCGAACAGCCCCCACCGCCCGGTAATCCTGTTAGCGACGCTACTTCTACTTCTCCTGCCCCCGACAGCGGGCAGGATAATCCTTCTTCGGACAAGGATAAGGATAAAGACAAAGATAAGGATAAGCCAAATAAACCTTAGTCTGGCAACGCCAGGCTGCACCCAGGCCGGTCCCTTTCCTTAAACGGGCGTTTATTGAATTGTGTGTCAATTGTGAGACTATGCCCCGCCAGCGACGCACAATTTGAAATAATACCCTTGGAGGAAAGGGACTTCTTTGTATAAGGTGCGGTCTAAATTGAGGGTAGTTTGAAAGGTGAATGTAAGGGTTGTTTGAGGTAATATAATTATATCGTATGAAGTATCTTTTTCTTTTGTCGTTTTCCTTCTTTTTTGTAAGAAAGTTCCCGCGAACAGGGAAAGGTGGGAAACATGCGTAAGAACAGGAGAGGAAATACACAGGCGGCTCAGGCCATGCTGGAGTTTGCGCTGATCCTGCCGCTGCTGCTGCTGGTCATTTTTGGCATCTTCGCGTTTGGTCACTTTATGTTTGTCTACTCGGTCACTACGTCCGCCAGCCGCGAAGCAGCGCGCTATGGCTCGGCGGTGGGGATGTCGCAGAATAACATCCCGCGCTACACCGACTGCGTGGCGATCCGCGCGGCGGCGATGAACGTGGGCGCGTTTGGCGGACTGCGCGAGCAAGATGTCAAAGTGTATTATTGGGATGCGAGCGTCGCTCAGCCGCCCGATTATAATGGCCCTCTCAATCACAGTTCTATGCCGGGCGGTTACGTGTGGGATCATTACGTAGGCCAGTGCCAGGATAATTCTGGCAATAACGTCAACACCATCCGCTATTATGATCCTGATGGCACCGGCCCGTTGAACCCGCGTTCGATTGGGTTGGGCAGCCGGATTGAGGTGCGCGTCACCACCAACTACGTGCCGATAGTCCCTCTGGTCAACCTGCCGTCCTTCCCAATCCATTCGTTTTCGGTGCGCACCATCCTCAAGAACGTCACAGTGGGTACAGCCGCGCCAGCAGAAGATCCCAACTATGACCCTAATAAAGAAGACGTAACTGTCACCGTCACGGTGCCGACTTCGATCAAAGTCGGTGAGGATATTGCGGTCAGTTGGACAGTAACGGATACCTCCACCACCCTGGCGCCAACAGGGAACGTGACGGTTAAAGTCCCTATTTTTCTGGATCAAAGCGGGACGATTGGCTACCGCTACTGCAACGACGGCAACCCGGTGCCGATTACCACGTCGCCCGGCTCGGGAGCTGGCTCTTGCACCATCGTGGGCGGCGTCAATTGGGCCGATTTTAGCCAGGATATTTTCATCAGCTTTGATTATGATGGGGACACCAACTTTAATGGGGCGTCCACCGACCTGGAAGTGATCCCATATTACGATGCCATCGTCACCCTGACCTCGCCCCTTAACCCTTCAGAGTCGGACCCGGGCGAGCAGGTCAACTTTACCGTAACCGTGGAGCGCGACCCGCCGTGGAATGCCAGTTTTCCGCAGTTGGTAGCCCCGCAAAACACCATCCGCATTGTTAATGCGTCTAACCAGGAACTGGCGAAGAAGGATGATGGCCTGACGCCCATTAACAACTATACCACGCAAGACACCCTCAGCGTGGTGTTCACAGATGCCGGGAACCATGTGATCCGGGCGGAGTTTATCCCCACATCCACCGGCAGTGATTTCCATGGGGGCACCTCAGCCAACTTGACCCATACCGTCCGTGCGGAATATAACCCGCAACTGGTGATTAATGCGCCGGTCTCTGCCAAAGTGAACGAAAGCGCCACGATTGGCTTCTACTTTGACCCATCCACCACTCCGACGCCCTTATCGAACACTCAGGTAACCATTCAAGACGCTGTGACCGGCGCTATTTGTCAGGGGACGGTGTCGCTAAGCGGCGGCACCTGGAGCGGCTCGTGCAGCCTGACGATGACACAGCCGTGGTCTAACCCCCATACCCTCAACGGTAGTTACAGCGGCGGCGGAGACTACAATCCGGCGTATGCGACCGGCTCGATCACCGTGAATAAAGGCGATTCGCAAACTCTGCTGACGCCCAACGGCAGCGCCGGCATGAACCAGCCGGTGGCGTTCTCTTACACCGTTTCTTCGCCAATCTCCAACCCGGCGGTGACGCCCGCTGGCGGCATGGTGACGGTGGCAGTGGTGGGGAACCCCAGCCTGTCCTGCACCGGGCCGGCTCCCTCCGGGAGCTGTACCATCTCCTTCCCGGCGGTGGGCACGTACCAGGTGCAGGCCACCTACGATGGTACCAGCGACCCGAACTTCAACGGCAGCGCCTCGAACATCGTTTCGCAGACCATTGTGCCTTGCCCAACCTTTGCCCTCAATACCGCTACCTGGTACACCCGCAGTAACGGCTCTGGCTACTTCTACATTGACCTTAACAACTCGAACCCGGCCATTCAGGCGAACATCACCAGTCTGACGCTGCGCTGGCCGGCCGCCAGCGAAACGCCCAGCGGCATTGGCGTCACCCTGAATACCATCCGTTTCCTGGCCCCTTGGGCCAGCAACCCCTGGAACCCCGGCAACTGCAACCAGAATCCACGCTGTCTGTGGCCGGGCAGTGGCAACAGCGGCGGTTCGCGTGCGCCGGTGGAACCGCCCCCCAATACCTTCACCATTACCTGCCCAAGCGGAGACTGCCGCAGTAACGCGGACCAGACCCTGAACAGCAGTGAGACGGTCAAGCGGTTCGCATTTGAATTTGGCAGCAGCCCCGCCAACGGGCCTTACCGCGTGACTGTGAACTTCAACCATGCGGTCTGCCAGGTGATTGACAGTGGGATCATCAACCACTAAACCGCTGCGTGCATAGGAGCAAAAAAAGGATGATAACGTCTCAAAAATGGTTGAGCTTCGCCATTCTCGTGATTCTGGCGCTGTTCGCGGCAGGGGGTGGGGTACGGGCGGCCCAGGCGCAGGCGAGCGCGGGCTTTATCGTAGTCAACAGCGGCCTGGATGAGAGCGGCGCCGCTGGGAACTGTACGCTGCGCGAGGCGGTCATCGCCGCCAATGAGAACCGGGCAGTTGGGGGCTGCAATGCGGGCGTCAGCACCGGCATGGACTGGATTCGGATCGCCCCCAGTGTTACTGAAATCGTGCTGACGCTTGGCGGTCCCGGCGAAAACCAGGGGTATGGGGGCGACCTGGATATTTTAGGGTCAGTGATGATTGAAGGCCGCCCCGGGGGGACGGCGATTCGCGTCAGCGATACCCTAAGCGACCGGGTCTTTCACATCCTGGCCGCGGGTGGGAGCGTAATGCTGCGCAATCTGGAGATCAACCAGGGGCGGCCCGCTGATGTGCGCCTGGGCGGTGCGATTTACCTGCAAAACGGCGCGCTCAAGATCGAAAACAGCAAGTTCAACACCGACCGCCTGCGCATTTCCCCCGGCGATGCGCCCAATTCCGGCGGCGCAATTTACAGCAGCGCCGGAACGTCGCTGGATATCTATTTCTCCGTCTTTAAAGGCAACCTGGCCGGCAGCGGCGGGGCCATTCTCAACCGGGGATACGCACAGGTGCGTTCCAGCTACTTCACCGGCAACCAGGCCTTTAACCCCCAGGGCGGCGGCGGCGCTATTTACCATAACTCGCCCGACCAGGCCTTTGTCCTCACCAACACCACCCTGTACCAGAACGTGACCGACTCTGGCGCCGGGGCAGAAATCTTTAACGAAGGGCCGGGCCTGACCCTTAACAACAACACCATCATCGCCAGCGGCTTTTCATCGGCGATTTACTTTGCCAACTATAACGCTTCACTGCGCAACACCATTGTGTTTCAGCAAATTGCCGGAGGCCGTACCTGCGAATTCTTCAACCCGTCAGAACCTCCGCTGGTTTCCGGCGGCTACAACCTGGAAAATGCGACCGCCAGCGGGTGTAACTTTACTGCCCCCGGCGACCAGATTCTGCCCGCCAACACAGACGTGAATTCTGTGGTCGTCCTGCCGCCCGATATGTCGCACACGGTTCCCGCGCCGGTCTTCACCGGTAACGACTATTTCTGGCTGGCGGCGGGCTCTCCGGCCATTGATGCAGGATCGGGATGTGCTTCATCGGATCAGCGCGGCATCTTCTGGAAACGCCCGTCCGATCCAGGGGCCCAATGCGATATTGGCTCCATTGAAGTGGAAGTGCTGACCGCTTCACTCCCCAACCAGATCTTTCTGCCGGGGATCAGAAAGTAAGGCCGTTTACTTTATTGGGTGTACACTACGGGGCACGCCCGCAGTGTACACCCAAGCAGAAACACGACCGCAAGGAACCATTGGGAGAGAAAGATGAAGAAAAAAATTCTCCTTGCACGTAAGAGCGAAAAAGGCCAGGGCTTTGTAGAATTGGGTCTAAGCCTGGTGTTTTTGCTGATTCTGTTGGCGGTGGTGATTGACCTGGGTTGGGCCTTTTTTACGCTGATCGCCCTGCGCGATGCCGCCCAAGAGGCGGCTTCGGTTGGGGCCATCTGCCCGATTGAACCCAGCAAGATTGAGGCCCGCCTGCGCTCAGCGGCGACTTCGCCCATTGATCTGAGTGACCTGGATTTCGACCCTTCTACCGATATCTGCGTGTTCGACCCTTCGGTAACGCCGATTGACTGCCTGGACCCTGCCACCGATACCATTGAGGTGGGCTACAGCGTCAATGTGACGGTTACGTATCAGCACGAAATTATGGTCCCCCTGATCGGGGCGTTCATTAACAGCCAGTCCTACCCCTTGACGGCCAACGCCGTTGATACCATCCTCGCCACCGATTGCCGGATCGCCGATTAAACAGAACTTCACTTTACAGATCTGCAAGGTTTAATGTGTAATATTCTGGCCCCGGCTGCGTTTTTACCGGTGGAGGTGGAGCATGAAAATACTACCACAGGCAGAACGGGGCCAGGCGTTGGTTCTCATCATCCTGACGGTGATCGGGATGGTTGGCCTGGCGGCATTGGCGATTGACGGCGGTATGATCTATGCCGAGCGGCGGCGGGCGCAGAACGCGGCCGATGCGGCGGTCTATGCGGGCGCGCTGCATATGGCGCGCAGCGGCTACAATTATTCAGCCACCAACGCCAGCCAATGGAACGCTGCTTATGCTACAGCAGTCGCCAAGGCCATAAACCAGGCCGCTACCAACGGGTTTATCACCGGCGGCGGCACCACGGTGATCTTTCAAAGCCCGCCAACCGAGCCTTCTCCGCCCCAATACATTGGCGATCGTTCTTATTACCAGGTGATTATTGAATCAGAGGTCAAACCGGTTTTTTCGCAGTTTGTCTTCAACCAGCCGTTGAAATACAAGGTTTGGGCGATTGCGCGTGCCAACGCGACCATGCCGATGGCAAACGGCGCGGCCATGTTCGCCACTTCGACGAACCCGAACTACTGTCAGGCACTGTGGTTTACAGGGAACGGTACGACCCATGTGACGGGTGGAAATATCATCTCGAACAACCCTGCTAACAGCCCGCACGGCAACTGTTATTCTGGCGTGCAGGCTGGTTCTGGCAGTGTCACCGTTGATCCGCCCCATACCATCCAGACGGTTGGGGGTTTCAGATACGATCCAAGTTCCGGCCAGGTGACAACCGGCACCAACCCACCCGTGCAGACGGGCATTGCCCAGATGACGCTGCCTGAACTGCCGGCCCCCGACTGCTCCGAAGCCACCTGGGGCACGTTGAAAACCATTCCCAACCCTAAACCTAACCCCTTTACCATGACCCCTGGGCGCTGGGGCAATGTTCATTGGACGAACGGCACGCTGCTGATCGAACCCGGCGTTTACTGCCTGACCGATGGCTTGGATCTTCAAGGCGGCGAGGTCAGAACCCTGGGCAGTGCGGGTCAGGGGGCGTTCTTTGTGGTGCTGAATGGCGACTTTTCCGCCAGCGGTAACGCGGTGATCAACCTTCGGCGCCCCAGCAACCTGGTCCTCGATGGCTTCCAGTGGGGCGGGTATCTGCTCTACATGCCTCCAGAGAATGATGGTTTAATCACCCTGGCGGGGGGCGGTACGTCCACCTACACGGGGACGGTCTACGCCCCTGGGCCGCCGGCCCAGAACAACCAGTCGAAATGCATCGTCGGCGGCAACCAGGGCAATGTGGGCCTGCATTCGCAGTTGATTTGCTATTCCATCAAAGTGGCCGGCACCGGCTCGGTGGACATCACTTACGATCCTGACGCCAACGGTCAGGTTCCGCCGGTGGTAGAGTTAATGAATTAAGGTATGCTGGGTGAGAAAGAGCGAGGGCGTCCTGAATGGCGCCCTCGCTTTGCGTTTAGGAAACCAGGCGGATACGCTCTACTCGAAAGCTGGCGGGATCGAGGCCGAGGGCGTCCAGCACTTCTTCGGGGCGGCCGGTAGCGGCTTCACGCGCGGAGAGGCGCATGAAGAGCGCTGGGCCGTTAGTTTCCTGTCGGACTTCCAGGGCTTCGACCAGCGGGCGCAGATTGTAGGGTTTACTGCGGCGCTCGCGGGGCAGTTCACCGGCGGCTAGCAGAGCAGTGACGGATTGGCGTAAGGGTTCCGGCTCCAGCGGGTCAAGCGGCACGGCCAGGTATTCGGCGGCGCTGACCTGGGTTTGCAGGGCCGGCAGGTTCAGGTCTACTTCCTCTACCTGTGCGATCTCCAACCCCGGCGGGGCAGCAGCGCGCGTCAGCGCCAGCACGGTATCGGCTGTCAGGCGCGGAGAGGGGGCATTGTCAAGCCAGGCATCGAGCAGTTCACAGCGGCTGAGAAAGCCCAACGGCAGGGCTGCGGCCATGTGCAGGCGCGGGTGTGGGTGAAAGCCCTGCGAATAGGCCAGGGGCAGGCGCGCGCGCCGGAAGGTGCGCTCCCAAACGCGCTGCATATCCAGGTGGCTGATGTAGCGCAGAGCCTGGCCGCGCGCGTAGGTCAGCCGGAAGCGTTGAAGGGTAGGGCTGAGAGTGCTCATGCCTTTTCCTCCACCGTTTCATCCAGGAGGACGATTTGCTCACGCAGGAGCTTGCGGCGCTTAAGAGGCGGGCACTTCCAGGCATCGTCTGGCACGGCGGCGCGCAGATCATTGAATTTGGGCAGGATGCCGCAGGCAAAGCAGTGGGTGCGGCAGTCCTGGCGCAGGCGCTGTTCCTGGCTCCATAGGTAATCTTGCTTTAGGAAGCTGGATTTCACTGCGGTGCTGATGTGATCCCAGGGCAGGGTTTCACTAAGATCGCGCTGGCGGTGGCTGATCTGGTAGGGGTCTTGGCCGCATTCGGCAAAGGCTTGCACCCAAAGATCGTGGCGGAAGTGTTCCTGCCAGGCGTCGAACTTGCAGCCCAACTGCCAGGCGCGCAAGATCACCTCACCCGTGCGGCGGTCGCCGCGCGACATCCAGGCTTCGTGCAGGGTGATTTCGGGTTCAACCCAATTGAGCTTCAGGTTAGGGCCGCGCAGGCCGTTCTTGAGCAGTTTTTGCTTGGCGCGGATGTTCTCAACTGTGTCACACGCTACCCATTGGAAGGGAGTGTGGGGCTTGGGGATGAAGGTGCTGACCCCTGCGTGAACGCGCGCGCGGTTGCCCACGCGCTTGCGGCCCTCGCGCAGCACCTGGTAGCAGAGGTCTATAATGGCCTGCACGTCCTCGATGGTTTCGGAGGGATGACCGATCATGAAATAGAGTTTCACGGTCGTCCAGCCGTGATCGAAAATAGCGCGGACGGTTTCGAGGAGGGCCTCGGTGCTGATGGGCTTATTGATGATCTCACGCATCCGCTCGGTAGCGGCTTCGGGGGCCAGGGTAAAGCCCCCGCCGGGCTTGAGGTTTTTGAGCTGATCCATCAGTTCAACAGAAAACGACTCAATGCGCAGGCTGGGGAGCGACACGGTAAGGTTGCGGCCCTCAAAGCGCGCGGCGACGGCCCTGACGAGTTCGCCGATTTGCGTATAGTCAGAAGAAGAGAGGCTCAGCAGGGCCACTTCCTCATAACCGGTGTGATCCAGGGCCTCTTCGATGGCATTGACGATCTCCTCGACAGGCCGCTCGCGCACCGGGCGGGTAATCATGCCGGCCTGGCAGAACCGGCAGCCGCGCGTGCAGCCGCGCATAATCTCAATCGCAATGCGGTTATGCACAACGTCAATCGCAGGAACCAGGAAACGGGTGACAGGCGGGGGTAGAACGCCCACGATGCGCTTAACAACCGGCAGGGCGGCTTCTGGCACGCGTTTTTCGACCCGTTCCACCAACCCATTTGCGCCGTAGTGGACTTCATACAAAGTTGGGACGTACACGCCAGGGATGCGCGCCAGCCGCAGCAGCAGAGATTGGCGATCTTCGCCAGAAGCTTTCCAGGCCTGATGCGCTGCGATGACATCGTGGATGGCCTCTTCCCCTTCGCCGATGACAAAGGCGTCAATAAATCGCGCCATGGGTTCAGGATTCATGGTGGAATGGCCGCCAGCGATCACCAGGGGGTGATGGGCCTCGCGTTCCTCTGAGAGGACCGGCAGTCCGGCCAGGTCGAGAATGTTGAGAACGTTGGTGTAAAGCGATTCGTAGGGGATCGTAAAAGCGAGGATGTCGTAATCGGCCAGGGAGTGCTTACTTTCCAACCCATACAGCGGGAGGCCCTGTTCGCGCAGTAAGGCTTCCATATCCGTCCAGGGGGCATAGGCGCGCTCGGCCAGAGCATCAGGCCGGCCGTTGATCTGCTGGTAGAGAATCGCCAGGGCCAGATTGGGCAGGCCGATCTCATAAGTATCGGGGAAGATCAAGGCGACGCGGGTAGAGACGCTGTTCCAGGGTTTGATCACCTGGTTGAGCTCTCCGCCTACGTAGCGGCCGGGTTTCTGGACGCGCAGCAGAATACGCTCCAGGCTCTTTTCGATTTGTTCGGGATCGTACATTTATAGGGTTCCTTTATACATCCCACCGTCCACCGTGAGCATGACGCCTGTCAGATAAGAGGCAGCCGGTGATAGCAAAAATACGGCTGGTTTGGCAAACTCTTCGGGAGTGCTGATGCGCCCCAGGGCGCTGGTCTGAGCCTGTTTGGTCATCTCTTCGGCGATGGTCGTGCCGTTGGCCTGAGCGCGGGCGGCCAGAAGTTCGTGGATGCGCTCGGTTTCGGTCCAGGCCGGCAGGATGGAATTAAAGCGAATGCCTTCGCGGCCCATTTCGAGCGCCAGGCTCTTGGTGAGGCCGACGGTGGCGGCGCGGATGCTGTTCGACAGCAGCAGGTTGGGGATGGGCTGTTTGACCGAATACGAGGTGATAGTCAGCACGCTGGCGGCTGATGAGCGGCGCAGGTAGGGCAGAGCGGCGCGGATCAGGCGCACGTGGCTCATCAGCGACAGTTCGATGGCCCGGTACCAGGCGGCATCGTCAAACGAATCGAAACTGCCGGGGGGTGGGCCGCCCGCGTTGGTCACGAGCAGGTCCAGCCCACCAAAAGCTTCGACCGTGCCTTGTACCAGGCGCTCAGGGACTTCTGGAGAGGTCACGTCGCCGGCCAGCCCTACTGCTTTCGCGCCGGTTTCCTGGCGGATGCGAGCCGCGGCGGCTTCTGCCTTTTCGAGTGATCGGCTGTTCACCGCTACGCAAGCGCCTTCGCGCGCCAATTCTAAAGCGGTAGCGTACCCCAAACCCCGGCTGGAGCCGGTCACCAGTGCTATTTTGTCTTTCAGTCCCAGGTCCATGAAATTCTCCGTGTTACAAATCCTCAATCGCGTGCTGGATGATCTCCACATCGGGCCAGGTACGGGCGGTAAAATCGAGCGCCTGTTGGAGCAGCTTGCGATTGAGGATGGCATCGTTGCTGATGGTCACACACCCCACGATCGCATCCTGCCAGACATCCTGTAAATCCATTTCAGCGGCGGCGACGTTAAATTCGCGGTGCAGTCGGGCTAAGATGGGCCGGATGTGACTGCGCTTTTCCTTTAAGGAAGAGCAGTGGGGGATGTGAAGGTGCAGGGTTAGAATAGAAATCGGCATTTCGAAGAATGTGGATATTCAAACTCCACTTTCGTTAGGGTTGAAACATAATGTACTCGAAATTAGCGGCAGCGTCAATAGGAAGAAAATCAGTCGCGCGGGCGCAATGCTCTTGCATATTGCCCAGGCGGAAGGTACAATCCAGTCTTGCATGTAAGAGAACATCTCTGAAGTGATTTGGGCCGTTCACGATAGGCGACCCCGGAAAGGTTTTGCATGGAAAGACATAGGGATAAGGCCTACCAGGAAACCCTGGATTACCTTTACCGGTTTGTCGATTACAGCCTGGTGCGCAACTTCCGTTTTACGCCAGAAAAGTTCAACCTGGCACGTGTCGAACGGCTGTTAGCATTGATGGGCAATCCGCACCACCGTTACCCGGTGGTGCATGTGGCCGGTACCAAGGGCAAAGGCTCTACCTCGGCGCTGATTGCCAGCGCGCTCAGCGCGGCCGGGTATAAGACCGGTTTTTACTCTTCGCCGCACCTGAGCGAGTTCACCGAGCGGTTCCAGATCGACGGGCGGCAGATTGACCCCGGCGAGCTGGTGAACATTGTAGATGCGATGAAGCCCTTGATCGAGCAGGTTGCCGAGATCAGTTGGTTTGAGATCACCACTGCGTTGGGCTTTGAATGGTTTGCGCGGCAGGGCGTGAAAATGGCCGTGATCGAAGTGGGCCTGGGCGGGCGGTTAGACGCTACCAATGTGGTTAACCCCTTAGTAGCAGTGATCACTTCTCTTTCGATGGATCACATCAGCGTGTTGGGAGATACCCTGGCGAAGATTGCCTTCGAGAAGGCCGGCATTATCAAGCCGGGTCGCCCGGCGGTGACGGCCCCACAGCGGCCCGAAGCCCTGGAAGTCATTCAGGCGGCGGCCCGTGAGCGCGGCAGCCGTCTTGTGGAAGTGGGGCGCGACGTACTTTACCGCCCCCTGGAGCACTCGTTAGCCGGCCAGTCGTTTGAGCTGGAGGCCGGCGGGCGAGCTGTGAAGATAGAGATTCCGCTCTTGGGGCTGCACCAGGTGGAAAATGCCGCCTGTGCCTTCGCCGCGCTGCAAGTGGTGCGCGAGCAGGGATACGCGGTCAGCGATGAAGCCATTTGCGCGGGGTTCGGGCGGGTTGTGTGGCCGGGACGTTTTGAACTGCTGCGGGTGGATCCGCCCGTCATCGTCGATTCGGCCCACAACCGCGATTCGGCCCGGCGGCTGCGTCAGGCTATTGACGATTACCTGCCCAACCGGCCGGTGGTGCTGGTGTTCGGCGCTTCGGAAGATAAAGACGTGCGCGGCATCTTGGGAGAATTGACCCCGCGCGTGCGTCAGATCGTTGCCACTCAGTCGGAACACCCGCGCGCTATGGCGGCTGATAAAATTGTGGATATCGCTCGTGAGTATGGCTGTCCGGCTCAGGCCGCCGCGCCGATTGAAAAAGCCGTAGAATTGGCGTTGGAACAGGCCGGGCAAGAGGCCGCCGTTGTGGCGGCTGGCAGCTTGTTTATTGCTGCTGCTTTCAGAGATGTGTGGAACAAGAAGTAAGTGAGGAACGATAGTTATTATGAAGGATGATTGGTCTCGATCAGACATGCCCGAAGATTACGCGGCTGGTTTACACCAGCGCACCGAAGAACTTTACCGCATCCCCGATGCCGAGCCAGATAACGACGGGCTGATCGAGTGCGCCGTGTTGATGATGCGCGATATGCTGGTTTTTCCGCGCATGATTGCCCCGGTGTTTGTGGAACCCGGCCCCAATTTGCTGGCTATCCAGGATTCGCAGATGGATGATATGACCATGATCGCCCTGGTGCAGCAAGACCCGGAGGTGGACGATCCCACTCCGCAAGATTTCTTGCCAATTGGGGTGGAGATTGCTGTGGGGCGGCTGCTCAGTATGGCGGATGGCAATCACTCGGCGCTGGTGCAGGGACGCCGGCGGGTAGAGGTGGTGGAATTTACCCAAACCGAGCCTTATTACCGCGTTCGCGCCCGCCCCATCTACGAGCCGATTGAAGTGGACCGCCAGGTGGATGCGCTCATGCGCACCACGCGCGATTTATTTGAGCACTGCGTGCAGTTAGACCGCAGTCTGCCCGACGAAGCGCACCTGTTTTCGATCAATATCTCTGAGCCGGGCTGGCTGGCGGATATGATTGCCACGGCCATCTCACTGCCGTTTAAAGAACGTCAGGCTCTGCTGATGCTGCCGGACCCCACCGAGCGCCTGAAGCGGGTGAACTGGCTGCTGGCTCAGGAACTGGACGTGTTGCAACTGGAAGATGAGATCCAAAGCAAGGTGCAGAACGAGGTGGACCGCAGTCAGCGCGAGTTTTACCTGCGCGAGCAAATGAAAGCCATCCAGACGGAGCTAGGCGAGGGTGATATCTGGGTGCGAGAGATCACCGAGCTGCGCGAGCGCATCCTCAATACCCAAATGCCCGATGAAGCCCGCGCGGCGGCCAACCGCGAGTTAGACCGCCTGATGCAGATGCCTTCCATGGCTCCAGAGGTCGGCATCATCCGCACTTACCTGGACTGGATTCTGGAACTGCCCTGGGCAGTGGTGACGGAAGATAACCTGGATGTTGCCCACGCGGCCAAAATCTTGAATCAGAACCACTACGGTCTGAGCGACGCCAAAGACCGTATTCTGGAATATATCGCCGTGCGCAGCCTGAAGCCCAAACGCCTGCGCCAGCCGATTTTGTGCTTTGTGGGGCCGCCCGGAACCGGTAAAACTTCGTTGGGGCAGTCCATTGCTCAGGCCTTGGGGCGCAAGTTCGTGCGCGTGTCGTTGGGCGGCGTGCGTGACGAGGCCGAAATTCGCGGTCACCGGCGCACGTATATCGGCGCACTGCCGGGGCGCATTTTGCAAACCATCCGGCGCGCCGGCACGCTGAACCCTCTGTTTATGCTCGATGAGATTGATAAACTGGGCGCTGATTTTCGCGGCGACCCGGCGGCGGCCCTCTTAGAAGTGCTGGACCCGGAGCAGAATTTCGCTTTTTCCGATCACTACCTGGAGATCCCATTTGATCTCTCAAAAGTGATGTTTATCACCACAGCCAACACTTTGGGGTCAATCCCGCCGGCCCTGCTGGACCGCATGGAAGTCATTGAGTTCCCCGGCTACATCGAAGAAGAAAAGCTGGAGATTGCCAACCGCTTTCTCATCCCGCGCCAGCGCGAAGAGAGCGGACTGGAGGAAGATGAAATTATCTTCCAGGAACAGGCCATCCGGCGCATCATCCGCGAATACACTTACGAAGCCGGAGTGCGCAACCTGGAGCGCGAAATTGGGCGGTTGTGCCGTAAGGTGGCACGGTTGAAGTCTGAGAACAAACGCTTCCCTCGCCGCATCGCCGCGCCGCTGGTGGAAAAATTCCTCGGCCCGCCAGAGTTCTTCCAGACGGAAGCCGAGCGCCAGGATGAGATTGGCGTGGCAACGGCGGTGGCCTGGACGGAGAACGGCGGCGAAATTATGCCCGTCGAAGTCCTGATTCTGGAAGGCAAGGGCAACTTGCAGATCACCGGGCAGATTGGTGAGATCATGCAAGAGTCGGCGCAGGCGGCCATGTCTTACCTGAAATACCACTCGCGCGACTTCGGGCTGGACCCCGAAATCTACGAGGGGCTAGATGTTCACATCCATATTCCTGAGGGGGCTATCCCGAAGGATGGGCCCAGCGCGGGCATCACCATTGCCACGGCGCTGATCTCAGCCTTTACGGACCGCAAGGTGCGCAAAGAGGTCGGCATGACCGGTGAAATCACCCTGCGCGGGCGGGTGCTGCCGGTCGGTGGGGTGCGCGAGAAGATTCTGGCCGCTCACCGGGCGGGCCTGCGCACCATTATCCTACCCGATCGCAACCAGAAGGACCTGGTGGACGTTCCCAAAAAGGTGCTGGCGGATCTTAAAATCGTCCCGGTCGTGCATATGGACCAGGTGCTAGATGTGGCGCTGTACCCGCCCACTGGCGAGAAGCCAGAATGGCTGAAAAAACGGGCGCGGCACGAGGAAGGACGGGAGGAAGAGGGAGAAGAAGAGTCGGCTTAAGAAGACGTTACGTTTTCGCGGGATGGGCTGGGTTTTTCCGCCTGGATGGTGCGGATGCCGTTGCGTACCTGCGTCAGAATACGCTCCAGTTCGGCTTCCAGGCTGGTGAGTGCCTGAACGACGTATTCGTCGGCCTCGCGCCGGGTTCTTTCGTTTTCCTCGCGGATGCTTTCGATGATCTGCTCGGCGCGGGCGCGCGCGGCTTCGACAATTGCGTCGCGCTCGATGATCTGCTCGCTTTTCTCGCGTGCCAGGGCCAGGGTACGCTGCGCTTCTTCCTGAGCCTGCGCCAGAATGCGGTCGCGCTGGGCCACAATTTGCTGGGCCTTTTTGATCTCTTCTGGAATCGAGACTCGCATCTGGTCAATAATATCAAGCATGCGGTCTTCGTTCACGATCACGCTGTGGGTGAACGGAAGAGCGCGGCTTTCATTGAATAATTCTTCCAGGCGATCTACCAGGTGCAAGATATCCATCCCATCCTCCGCGGTTGGCTGACACAAACCCAAGGTGCAAGAATCAAACCATTCATTAATTGTATCCGAAACTCGTCCCTTTGGCTGAGCAGAGTTGCTCAGTCTCTTAACGAAGTCATCGGTACCACCTGCTGCCCTTCGCCGAGTTCATAAAAGCGCTTTTGCAGGGCACGGGCGACATGTGCCGGAACCATGCTGGCGATGTCGCCGCCCAACGAGGCAATTTCGCGCACAGTAGACGAAGAAAGGAAGGTGTGTTCCTCGCTGGTGATAAGCGCCATGACCTCCACATCGGGCGCCAGCCGATGGTTAGCCAGCGCCATGCGGAATTCGTATTCAAAGTCTGAAAAGACCCGCAGCCCACGCACCACCACCTGCGCGCCGATTTCATGGCAGACGTCCACCGTCAGCCCGCTGTAGCCGATGACGTGAATTTTCGCTTCGCCGCTGAAGGTCTGCTTGACCAGGGCCAGGCGCTCTTCTGGGCTGAAGAGCAGGTTCTTCAGTGGGCGGTCGTAAACAGCCACATACAGCTCATCAAACAGGCGCGAGGCCCGCCTGGCGATATCAACGTGGCCGTAGTGAATGGGATCAAACGTCCCAGGGAATAGGGCGCGAACCATATTAGCTGATATCTCCTCGACCTTCCCCCCAAAACTGCTGGAGTTTTTTCGCCAGCAATTCGTGTTCGGGCGCAGATAGGTCTGGGTCGCTCATGAACAACTGTTGAGCCTGCTCGCGTGCTTTTTCGATCAGGCGCACGTCGGTCAGGTTTGCCATTTTAAGCTCTGAAAAGCCTGCCTGGCGCGTACCCAAAAACTCGCCGGGGCCGCGCTGCTGCAAGTCGCGCTCGGCCAGTACAAAGCCATCGTTGGTTTCTGCCATGACGGCCAGGCGCTCATTTTCGACCGCATCCTCGCGGTCGGGGATCATCAGGCAGTAAGACTGGTTTTGCCCGCGCCCGACCCGGCCTCTGAGCTGGTGCAACTGCGCCAGCCCAAAGCGGTTGGCGCCCTCGATTAACATGACGGTGGCGTTGGGAACGTCCACGCCGACTTCAACGACGGTGGTGGACACCAGAATGTGAAATTCGCCGTCTCGGAAGCGCCGCATCACCTGATCTTTTTCCTCTGGCTTCATGCGCCCGTGCAGCAGGCCGAGTTTGAATTGGGGAAAGACTTCGTTCTGCAAGCGCCGGTGTTCTTCGACTGCTGCCAGCGCGTCACCGTTTTCGCCCTGCTCAACCAGGGGGTAGATGATAAACGCCTGGCGGCCCTGCTTAAGCTGCGCTTCGATCAGGCTGTATGCCCGCTCGCGCTCGATTGGGCGCAGTACGTAGGTGCTAACCGGCTGCCTTCCGGCGGGCATTTCATCCATCACCGTCAGGTCCAGATCGCCGTAGACGGTGAGGGCCAATGAACGCGGGATGGGGGTGGCGGTCATCACCAGCAGGTGCGGGTTTTCGCCTTTCGAGCGCAGCAGGGCGCGTTGAGCCACGCCGAAACGGTGCTGCTCGTCTACGACGACCAGTTGCAGCCGCTGGAAGGTGACCGGGTCTTCGATGAGGGCGTGCGTACCGATCACAAGTTTAATGCTGCCGTCTTGCAAGCCGGCCCGGATAGCCTCTTTTTCCGCTTCGGGCGTATCGCCGATCAACAGGCGCACTTCATCAGGGCGCAGGGGGGCGGGCCGGTCTCCGGCGGGTTGGGTGAGCAGGCGCGCCAGGGTGCGGTAATGCTGCTCGGCCAGGATCGAAGTAGGGGCCATGAGGGCGGCCTGCGCTCCGTGTTGGGTGACCATGGCAATCGCCAACGCGGCGACGACCGTTTTGCCACTGCCCACATCGCCCTGCACCAGCCGCTCCATAGGGTGGCCGGAGGCCAGGTCGCGGCGGATGTCGGCCAGGGCCCGCTGCTGCGCGCCGGTCAGTTGGTAGGGCAGCGCCTCAATCTGCGCTTGCAGCCACTCATCCGAGACTTCGTAGACCTGGGCATTGGCGACCTGCCAGTTGCGCTTGAGGCGCATCACTCCCAATTGGAGCAGGAAAATTTCATCAAAAGCCAGCCGCCAGCGGGCCACATCCAGCGCATCCTGCGATTCGGGGAAGTGGATGTTTTGCAAGGCGGTGGAGAGGCTGACGAGCTTGACGGCGCTGCGCACCTTTTCGGGCAGATAATCGGGCAGACGCGGGGCCCAATAACTGACGGCCTGGTAGATGATCCGGCGGAGCATTTTCTGCGTCACGTGGGCAGTCAGCGGGTAGACCGGCACAATGCGGTTGGTGTGCAGGTGTTCCTGTTCGAGCGGCTCGATTTCAGGGTTGTTCATCGTCAGGCGGCCGAGGTGCATGTCGATCTTGCCGGCCAGCACCACTTGGGTTCCGGCGCTGAACTTACCGGCCAGCCAGGGCTGGTTGAACCATGAGACGCGCAGCGAGCCGGTTCCGTCGCTCACCACCGCCTCGGTGAGCTGCATCTTGCCGCCGCGAACAGGCCGGGTAAAGATGCTCTGGATTGTGCCAAGCACGGTGGTTTCCTCGCCGTAGACCAGGCGGTTGATGGGTTTTAGCTGGCTGTAATCATCGTAGCGGCGGGGGAAGTAATAGAGCAGGTCTTCGATGGTGTTAAGGTTCAGCCCGCTGAGAGCCTGAGCATAGCGGTTGCCAATGCCAGGGATGACCTTAAGCGAGGCTTGCAGCCCGCTGAGGTCTGCCGGCGTTTCGGGGGTCTGGCGCTCACGTTGGGCCGGGCGCGCTTGCCCTGAAGAAGAGGATGGATAAGTACGGGCACTGCCCCGGCGTGCCGGAACGGGGGCGTTATTGGGGCCGGCCTCTGGTTGTGCCGGTTCGGGGGCTTCAGGGTTGGCGCTGCCCTCTGCCGGGGCGTTCCCCTGCGGAAGACGGCTCAATAATTGGTTAAGCATCCCGGCCCGGCCTTCTGGGTCGAGGTTGGGATAAGATTTAAGCCCATCAATCACAATCTGGATGGTTTGTTCATCCAGCCGGTTAGAGCGGGCTTCGCTTTCCCAAGAGGGCAAGATTTTATCCAGGCCGCCGACGACGGCCCGGTTATCATAGCCGCGCTCAACCTCTAATTTGATGAATTTCTGCAATTTGGCAATGGATGACAGCATAGCCCTATTTTACCCTAAAGGCGCAAAAAATCACTTTACTTCTCCATCACTACCATGCCAATGGAGCGCGGGCCAAACAGGGTTGCCAGGGGCAGGTTGATGTTTAGCTCGGTGAAAGGGGTTTGGGAGAAGCAGCTTTGCGCATGCTCACGCATCAGGCGGGCCTCGTGGGTAGAAGGGGGGGTGCTCTGAAGGAAAGCGATGTGTTGCAGTTCGTCGAATTCCAGCAGGAACTCTTGCATAAAGTCCACCAGGCCGCGCGAGTTGCGCACCTTTTCAACGGCGCTGAGCTGCCCTTCCTCCAGCGTAAAAATGGGCATCATTCCCAGCATCTCGCCCACAAACGCCTGCGATTCATCCAGGTAGCCAGCACGGCTTAGGTAAGACATGCCGGGGGTGCACAGCATCATGTAAATGTGCGGAATCAAACTGCGCACCAGGCGCTCAACTTCCATTGGGGCCACACCCTGCGCTACGGCTTCGGCGGCGCTTTGCACCAGCAGGCCCAGGCCAATAGAAGTAGTCTGCGAATCGATTAACGTGACCCACACCCGGCCCCGTACCTGGGCGGCGGCTTTTTCTACCTGGGCGAAAAGGGGGGTCAAGTAGGAAGAAGAGATGATGGCGATAATATGGTGGTAGTGGGCGCTCAGGTTGGTGAGCAGTTCCTGCATCTGCTCGACCGGCGGGGTGAGCAGTCGGGGGTAAAAAGACCCTCTGGCGCTGGGGGGCAGGTCCGTCGTCCGGATATCTTTGCCCTCTTCGTATACCTGTCCCCGAAATTCGATTCGGTGTGGGATGACCCGGACGTCATTTTTGCCCTGGAACCCATATTGGGGGAACTGCGCCGTGCAATCTGTTAAGATACAAGTCGAACTCATAAAATCTGCCCAATCCAGGCTATTGGAAAATAGCGAAACTCAAAAGGTTTGCACCAGGCGCAGCGGAGAAAGGGGCCGCATCCGCACGCCTGGCGAAAAAAGGAACCGTGCGGTTCTACTCTATGGCAATAATAAACTGATAGTGCGGCTGCCCACCCTCGTGGAGTTCGATTTCGTGCGAGGGGTACTGCGCACGGATCGCGTCAACGATGCGGTTAACTTCCTGGCGCGAGATATTGTTGCCATAGAACAACGTAATGCGCTCGTAACTGGCGGCGTCGGCTTTCTCCAGCAGACCCAGGCAGGCCTGTTCGACTGTAGAAGCGGCTATGACCAGCTTGCCATTGTGCAGTGCAATCGCCTGGCCCTGCTGGACGCTGATCCCGTTGATCTCAACGGTGCGGGTTGCTACGGTTACTTCGCCGGTCTGCACTTCGTTAATGGCTTCTTCCATCTCAGCTTTTAAGCGCTGCAGGTCGCCATCGGGGTCGTAACGCAGCATGGCCGAGAGGCCCTGTGGAACGCTGGTCGTGGGGACGACTTCGACCTGTTTAACCGTGACCGAAACGGTCTGGCGAGCCGCCAGGATGATATTTTTATTATTGGGCAGGATGATCACTTTGTCGGTCGGTAGATTTTCGACAGCTCTGAGGATTTCTTCAGTAGAGGGGTTCATCGTCTGCCCGCCTTCAACGATGGCGGCGACCCCTAAGCTGGCAAAAATACGCGAGATGCCCGGCCCCGGAGAGACGGCCACCACGGCCACCTGCCCTGGCTCGACTGTTGCCAGGGTAAGCTTGGAAGACTGGCGCTTTTGCTCGATCTCTTCCATTTGGGCCATCAGGTTTTCGATGGCAACTTTGGTGATGACCCCAATCTGCATGGTGTAATCAATGGGGGCGTAGCGTTTTTCGGTTGGGACGTGGATGTGCAGCCGGTACATGCCGTCGCCCTCGCCTAATTGGATGGAAGTCCCCATGGCAGACAGTTCGTTGTAGAAACTCTCCAGGTTAAGAGAGCTGTTGGGGCGGAAATCAATCACCACCTCATAATCTTGTCCGGGTTCGATCTCTTCGATTTCTTCCATTTGCATTGCCGCTAGAGGTTGCACGGATGCCAGTGGAGTGTCTAGCGGAAGACCTTTCATGTAGCGTAACATGCCTTCCAGAATGAAGAACAGGCCTTTGCCACCCGAATCGACTACACCGGCTTGTTTGAGGATCGGTAAAAGCTCTGGCGTATGCCTCACCGATGCATCGGCGGCTTCGACCAGGCGCTCAAAAATAGTGACCATATCGCTGGTTTGGGCGGCGACCTGCTCTGAGGCCGCGGCTACATCTTTTGCAACCGTCAGGATGGTTCCCTCGACCGGCCGCACCACGCCCTTGTAAGCTGTGTTGCGCGCTTCGACAAAGGCTTTGGCCAGCACGCTCCCGTCAATAGCATCCAGGCTGTCCAGCCCGCGCGCAAACCCGCGCCAGATCTGCGACAGGATCACGCCAGAGTTGCCGCGCGCGCCCATCAATGCGCCCTGAGCCACGGCATGAGCCATTTTTCCCACGTTGTGTTCACCAGAATTGGCAATTTCGGAGTAGGCGGCCTGCATGGTCAACACCATATTGGTGCCGGTATCTCCGTCTGGGACGGGAAAAACGTTGAGGGCATTCACGACCTGCTGGTTGGTTCGCAGCCAGATCAGGCCCGCCTCGACGAGTTGTTTAAGAGTCTGCCCATCCAGGTATTGCCAGCGAGCCGGGTCACGTCCACCAGATGTCGATGAGATGGGTTGGTCAATGCTCATGGTACTCCGTTCATCCTTAATAAAAACAATCCTTTGTCTATCGTTAACATCGTAGTTTCGCCAGGGTTGCGGTCAGCGGGGCGGCTCCGTCTTACCCATCGCGTCCAGAGCTGGATTTTCTCGATCTCTGGTCGTTAATCCAGGTCGCTGACCCGCAAAGAGCGAACATGCACATTCACCTGGCTGACCGGCAGTCCAAACACTTTCTCCACCTGGTAGCGCACATTATCGGCAACACTGGCCGCAACGGATTTGATGCGCGTGCCGTACTCCACCATCACGTAGAGATCAATCTGAATGCCATCGTCATCGTAACGGACATCCACCCCCAGGGTTGGGTCTTTCACCAGGGCCTGCGCCAGCCCCTTTGCAAAGTTCTTCGCCACCAACCCTACCACACCATAGGAAAGCAGCGCCGCCTGATAGGCGACCGTTGCGATAGCTCGATATGAGACGTAGATATTGCCTAGCGGATTGATTCCCTCTTTCATTCTTTACCCTTTTGATAGTCCGATGCTTGTAATAGAATCCGTCCTGTGGTACAATCTCGGTTCGTTCTGGCGGGTTTTCTCCCACTGAGCGGCGAACAGCCCTGAATCGTCGAATGGCATTATTTTCTTGAGAAAGGATCCTGACAATGGCAAAGTGCGATCAATGTGGTAAGACGACGACTTTTGGTCACAACCGCAGCTTTTCCATGCGCGCAACCCGGCGGACTTTCCGCCCGAATCTGCAGAAGGTTTCTGTGTTCCAGAATGGGCGCATCGTGAAAAAGACTCTCTGCACCAGTTGCATCCGGACTCTGGCGAAAACCTCGTAAGGGTTGCTCAGGGTCTACTCATTTTACAAGAATCGCGGCCTTGGCCGTGATTTTTGTTTAAGGTTCTAACAGCCGTCCGGCCTAATCTGGCACGGCTGCGCGCAGCCCGCGAACGCCAGCTTCAATTCCCAGCGGGTTTTTAAAGATAGTGGTAGCCGCTACAAAGACGCGCGCGCCCGCCCGATAGGTGATCGGCAGAGTTTCAGGCGTGATGCCGCCATCCACCTGAATCACCGCTGAGGCGTTATGCGCGCGGAGCAGGCCGTGAACCTCGGCGATCTTATCCACCACCGCGGGGATAAAATCCTGCCCGGAATAGCCGGGGTTGACCGTCATCACCAGGACCATATCCACCAGATGCAGCACGGGGGCCACGCTGGCCGCCGGTGTACCCGGGTTAAGCACCACCGCCGGGCGGCAGCCCAATTCGCGGATTTGTTGCAGCAGCCGGTAAATGTGCGGGGTCGATTCAATCTGCACCGAAAGCCGGTCGGCCCCGGCTTTGGCAAATGCTTCGATCAGGCTGGCGGGGTTGGCGACCATCAGATGCACGTCCAGCGGCAGCCGGGTGATGCGCCGCACTGTCTCGACAATAAACGGCCCCATCGTCAGGTTGGGGACGAAATGGCCGTCCATCACGTCGATGTGAATCCAATCCACGCCCGCGGCTTCCGCTGCCTGAATTTGCTCGCCCAGACGGGCAAAATCGGCTGAGAGGATCGAAGAAGAGATCGTTATCTTACCCATGAAGCCCGCATTACCGTCCTGGTGGGTTGAAGGTGAAATACACGTACAGCCAGAAGGGGATCAACCCACCCACTGCCAGGGTTGCCAGCAGACCCAACAGGATCGTCCCCCAATCAATAGACAGGTTGCCGTCATCGGGTTCCACCGCCGGCTGAGGTTGGGCCTGCGGCCGGATGGGGGCCTGAACGGGCGGTGCGGCCACTGGAGCCGGCCGTTGGCCCAACGGGGCCGTTTGGGGGAGCTGTGAGGGGGCCGGGCGGGTGGCGCTGGCCGAAGACACGACCGTCTGTGCATACGTTTCGCCGCGAGGCGAATAGCTGCGCAAAACCCGGCCCAACTGATCCGCGGAACGGTAACGTTGGGATGGTTCTTTGGAAAGCACTTTGAGGATGATCTGCTCAAGGGCCGGGGGGATATCGAAGTTGTAGCGGCGCGGAGAGACGGGGCGGGCTTCGCGGTGCATTTGGGCCAGCTTTTCAGGGTCGGTGGCCGTAAAAGGGAGCTGCCCGGTCAGCATTTCGTAGAGGATCACGCCTAACGAATAGACATCGGAGGCCGGAGAAGGGGCCTGCCCGGCGGCCTGCTCTGGAGAGAAGTACTGCGGCGAACCCCAAACTACATCGCTTTGCTCGTCAGGCTGGATCGAGGCCAGGGCGCGGGCGATGCCAAAGTCGGTGACTTTCAGGCGGCCGTCTGGGGTGACGAGCATATTATGGGGTTTAACGTCGCAGTGGACGAGTCCGGCTCGATGCGCGTAGCCAATCCCTTCGCACGCCTGTACGATCAGGTGAATGGCCTCTTCAACGCTGAACTTCCCCCGGCTCTTGATCATGGATTTTAAATCCATGCCCGGCACGTACTCCATCACGATAAACAACCGGCCAGCGTCAAAGCCAAAATCATGCACCATGACGATATTGGGGTGCGACAGGTTGGCCGCGGCCCGCGCTTCCTGCCGGAAGCGTTCGCGGAACTCTTCGCCTTCCGAAAAATCCTGGCGCAGAATCTTGATCGCCACCGGGCGTTCTAACATCCGGTCATAAGCGCGATAAACAACCGCCATCCCACCGGTTCCTAAGGTGTGGAGGAGTTGATACCGGTTATTGAGCAGAGGTGTATTCGTTGTGCCTTTATCCATAGCCCTTGCCAATTATATCATACAGATGAACAGACCGGGGTTTCAAGATATAATTATCGCGGAGACGTGAGTGATACGCTGGCTGCTTGACCGCATCAACCTGTGGGTTTTCATTGGAACGCTGGCCGTCGCCGGGGCGATGGTGGTGTTGGTGGTGGCATTGGTATATCTGCTGCCGCCGCCCCCTGCAGAAGTGCCTGTGGCGGTGCTGACGCGCATTCCAGGGCCTACGCCCACGTTTACCCTGCCGGCGGTCACGCCCACCCCTACCCTTACCCCACCTGTGACGGTGGGGGGTATTGCTGTGGGGATGTACGTTCAGATTACCGGCACAGAAGGGGCCGGGCTGCGGCTGCGCGCCGGCCCCGGCACCAACCAGGAACTGCGCTTTGTGGGCATGGACTCGGAAGTGTTTCTGGTAAAAGATGGCCCGCGCGAGGCCGACGGTTTTACCTGGTGGTTTTTAGAAGCCCCTTACGACCCCAACCGCAGCGGCTGGGCCGCTGCCAGCTATTTATCGGTTGTCAACCAGCCGGTGCAGCCTTAGAGGAAGTCGCAATGATTGAACCCAAACCAACCGGAATTACCGCGAACCGCCAGACACGTGAGGTGGTTGTCACCTGGAGCGATGGGCATACCAGCACCTATCCTTTTATGCTGCTGCGGGCCGCCTGCCCGTGCGCCTCGTGCCGTGGGGGCCATGAATATATGAGCGCCGAGCCCGATGCGAAAGTATTTGAGGTCCACTTGCCCGATTCGCCCAGGACAACGATGCGAAAACTGGAAGCAGTCGGTTCTTACGCCATCACTATCGAGTGGGAAGACGGGCATCATTATGGCATTTTTAACTGGCATTACCTGCGCGCTCTTTGCCCCTGCCCGCAGTGCCGGGCGCAGAAAAAATAGTTGTGCAAATTAAAAGAGGGTGTTGGGCCTGCCAGGCAAGCCCAACACCCTCTTTTTGTAATGAAATCAGTTTCCTTTGCGCTGTCCTAACAGCCAGGCCGCGCCGCCGATCAGCGCCGCCAGGGCCAGCGTACCTACCGCCGCCTGGATGACGGTCTTTGGCTCCATGCCCGGCATGACGACCTTGCCATCGCCATACGATTGGAACAGCCGGCCCCAGGGCGTTTGAAGGGCCGCTTCGACGCGCTTACGGCCCACAAACGGGTACCAGTACACGTTGTGGTAAAAGTTGCTGGCGAAGTAGCTCCAGGGGACCAGGGGGCTTTGCAGCAGGGGTTTTTCCAGCGGCTTCAGCGCGCCGTGATAGATTAACTTCTGCCCACGCGAGGCAAAGGTGTCTTCCTGCACGAATCCCCAGGCCGGCTCTTGCTCAATATCATACCCGACGATCTTGATCTGGCGCGGGTCGGCTACCCCCAATCCCAACTCGTGCGCGATGCGCAGAAAATCAATCGAGAGTGGGTCGAACCCTTGCAGTCGGGCACTGACGGCGTCAATGGCTACCTGGTCGGCGGAAGCCAGCAGGATATTCTTCTCATGCCAGCGCATGGCGCGCGGGCCGGGGCCATCTCCGGCAAAGGTTCCATCCATCAGGGCAAACAGGCCGGGGTGAATCTCTTGCTGGATGGTCAGCAGGTCCACCAGCGTTTCGTGGATCACCGAGTGGGTCCAGTGCCGGTTGCGGTGCAGCAGTCCGCCAAAGGCGTTTTTCATCGCGCCGGTGATCGTGGTGAATACGTGGGTTTTGACGGTGGGCAGATGCACAATATTTTTATCTAAAAGCGGCTTAGGGATGTAGACCCCATCGGGGTACACCTGATCCAACACCAAAAAGGGGCGCGATTTCGGTTGATAGCGCACCCATTCGAACTGTTGATCGTACAGGTAGATGCAGGGAACGCCGTATTGGTCAGTCACAAAACGATGTTTGTTGTTGACTTCGCCCACGCTGGTATCAACCACAACGGTATCGTTGTGAATGCCCACCAGGTCGGTGTACCCGGCGTTGCGCAGTACCTTGATGGCTCCCTCTAACTGCCAGGGGGTAGTGGAGCAGGCCGGGTACCAGGTCTGCCAGGAAATGTTGATTTTTAACCCGGTCGTCACGCCTTTGGGGAGCGCCTGTTCAACGCAGGCCAGTTTCATCACGCGCTCGATGTCTTCAAGCACAGTGGATGGAGAAGTTTTGACAACGGCAACCAACCCTTTGCCTGGAAAGTCTGCCATGGAGAATCTCCTTACAACAGATAACGTGCTGTAATACTGTGATTATTTTACCATTGAATACCGGCTCGATCACTTTGCGGCTGGTTATCAGGTTGTCAGTCTTGTTTGCGCAGGCGGCGGGCCAGTTCCAGGGTGCGTTGGGGCGCGATGCCCACGTAGCGGTCTACCTGCATCAAATCGCGGATGGCAGCGGCGGGCAGATAGCGCGTCAGCGCAGGGTCGCCGGAGAGCAGGTCTACCAGCGGGTTAGGGTGGCCCTGCCGGGTGGCTTCCCAGGCGGCCATGGCGTGTTCGCGCAGGCGCTCGTGCATCTCCTGGCGGTCGGCGCCGGCCTTTACCAGGGCCATCAACACCCGTTCGGTGCTGGCAAAGGGAGCGTAGCGAGCCAGGTTGCGGGCCACCGCCTGCTGATCAACCTTTAACCCGCGTAAGATGCGCGCAGCCGTGCGCAGCAGTTCATCGGCGGCCAAGAAGGCCTCTGGCAGCAGCGACCGGCGGTTGGCGCTGTCGTCGAGGGTGCGTTCCAGCAGGGTGTGAGCGGCGTTGTGCCAGGCCACTGGCGGCAGTTGCGCCAGCGCCCGCGCCAGCGAGTTGATCTTTTCGGCGTTAATGGGGTTGCGTTTAAATGGCATGGCCGAAGAGCCAACCTGTCTCTGGGCGAAAGGCTCGCTCCATTCGCCAATGGTGGGTGATTGCAGCAGGCGCAAATCGAAGGCGAATTTATAGATCGAAGCCCCCAGGCCGGCCAGAGCGCTGACCACTGCATAATCTTGCTTGCGTGGGTAGGTTTGGTTGGCGATGGGAAAGAACGGTAGGTCCAACAACTGGCTGAGGCGCTCTTCAAAGCGATCTACCTGGTCAACGCCGATCAGTTCGGCGTAGGCCGCGGCTGTGCCAACCGCGCCCTTAAACCCTTTGCCGCGCACGCTGTCCCGTACGGACCGTAGTTGCTCCAGGTCGTTGGCCAGGTCTTGCGCATAAAATGCCAGCCGGTAGCCGAGGGTCGAAGGCTCGGCGGGTTGTAAATGGGTAAAAGCGATGATGGGCAGGTCGGCGTACTCGACCATCTTTGCGGCCAACAGCTCCAACAGGTTTTCGAGAGCGCTAATCACCAGGTCGAGGGCAGAGCGAATGCGCAGAGCATCGGCATTGTCTTCGATGTCCATAGAAGTGGCTCCCAGGTGTATAATTCCCCCGCCGATGGGGCACTGCTCCGCAAAAGTCTTCAATTCTGCCATCAGATCATGGTGGATTTCGGCCTCGATGGTCAGGGCGCGCTGCATATCCACCTGCTCAACGTGCGCTTCCAGGTCGGCGACCTGCTCGGGGGTCACCAGTCCATATTCTGACTGGGCGCGGGCCAGCGCCACCCAAATCGTGCGCCAGAGGCGGCGTTTCTGTTCTTCGCTCCACAGCGCGCGCATCGCCTCGCTGCCGTAACGCCAGCTAAAGGGTGAAAGGTAGCGGTCAAACTCAGGCATACAGGTATCTCCACGAAATCAAAACGTTGATTAGTGCGCCTGAATCATAACAGATTAATAACATCTTTTCTCGGGTTGCATTCCTTTTCGTTGAAACATATAATTTAATATGTCTCGACATTTTTCTTCGCAGGAGAGGTATTTTGGATACACATCGGATGACCCAGGATTTTAATTCCGGAGAGTCTCCTGAGAAACAGCTCCAATCTGGCTTAATCCTCGTGAATCGGTATGCCATTCAAGAAGTGATTGGGGTAGGGGGAATGGGTTCGGTCTACCGCGCGCGTGACCTGCACTTTCCGAATGTGGTCAAGTTGGTTGCGGTTAAGGAAATGATCAACCAGGCGCGCGACCCGCTGGTGCGGCAGACGATTGTCCAAAACTTCGAGCGCGAAGCGAATATTTTGGTGACTTTAAATCACCCTTCCATCCCCCGGATTTATGATTACTTTACCTACGAAGAGCGGTCTTACCTGGTCGAAGAGTATATTCATGGGAAAGATCTGGAAGAGGTGTTAAATGAGACGCAGGGGTTCTTCCCAGAAGAGCAGGTGATCGCCTGGGCCGTGGAACTGTGCGATGTACTGCAATATCTGCACGACCACAAACCAGAGCCGATTATCTTCCGCGATATGAAGCCCTCGAATGTGATGATTAACCAGAACAACCATGTGATCCTGGTGGATTTTGGCATTGCCAAAATCTTTAAGGCCGGCCAGAAAGGTACGATGATCGGCACCGAAGGGTATTCGCCGCCTGAACAGTACCGGGGAGAGGCTTCGCCCCAGGCAGATATTTACGCCCTGGGCGCCACCATGCATCACCTGTTGACGAGGATTGACCCGCGCCTCGAGCCGCCTTTTACCTTTGCGGACCGGCCCATTCGCAAGATCAACCCCAGTATCTCGCCGGAGTTGGAAGCGGTAGTGAACACTGCCCTTCAGTATAGCCCGGCGGACCGGTTTCCAAACGCGGCGGCCATGAAAGAAGCCCTGCTAACGGTGGCGCGCAAGACCGGGGTGCTGACGCGCATGTCGGTCGCCTCTGGCATGGCCCCGGTGAAGAGCAGTGAGATTAAACCCGTCTGGACGTTTGAATGCGAGGATGAGATTCGCGGCGCGCCGTCTTACGATAACGGCATCGTCTATATTGGATCATATGATCATAACCTGTATGCCATTCAAGCTACCAACGGGCAGTTCCTCTGGAAATTTCCCACCGAAGGCGGGGTTGTGGGCCGCCCGGCGATTACAGAAGGACAGGTTTTGTTCGGCTCAGAGGATGGGACGTTCTACGCCGTGCTGGCGCGCACCGGAAAAATCTCTTGGTCGGTGCAGACGGAAGGCCCTATCCGCTCTTCGCCGTGCGTGGCCGAAGGACACGTGTTCTTTGGGTCAGACGACAACTTTATCTATGCCGTCAATGTCCTCTCCAACCGGCGGGTATGGCGGTTCGATACCGGCGCTATGGTGCGGTCATCGCCAGTGTATCATAGTGACCTGGTGTATGCCGGTTCGGAAGAGGGCGATTTCTTCGCGCTGGATTTGCGCGGTCAGCCCAAATGGCGTTTTAAGTGCAAGCGCTCGGTGTTATGCACGCCGCTCGTTGCCAAGGGGAATATCTTCTTTACCTCGCTGGATGGCACCCTATACGCCCTGGATGTGAAAGCAGGCTGGCCGGTGTGGCGCTTCCGCATGGGCAAGGGGTCGGTTTCATCGCCCTGCCTGGCCGAAAACTACGTGATCGCCGGTTCAGCCGATGGCTACCTCTACTGCGTTGATGCCGGTAACGCCCGCGAAATCTGGCGCTATCAGATGGGCCATCAGGTCAGCGGATCTCCCATCGTTCACAAAGATTCGGTCTACTGCGGAGCGGCTGATGGCATCCTCTACTGCCTGGAGTACCGCAGTGGGCGGCTGCGTTGGAAGTTCAGCACCGGAGGTCCCATTACGAGCAGTCCAATCGTGTATAATGATATCCTGTATGTGGGATCATCGGATCATATTCTGTACGCATTGATGGTATGATTGCCCTGGCCGGCACTTTGGCCGATTCGAGGAGGCCCTGTGATCCGTTTCTTCAAGCAACTTTTTGGTCAAAAACAGGCCGGTGAGCAGTCTGCGGCTAGCACGGCAGTCAAAACCGCGCCGCTTTCTGAAGAGCAGTTAGAGGCAGTCAGCCGGCCAGTGGTTAAGATGAACCCGCCCCAGATATTGGTGGGGACGGCCCAATCGCCCGGTTTACAGCGTGATCATAACGAGGACACTCTCTTTGCGATGCAAGCCATTCTGGCAGATGGCGATAATGATCTGCCTTTTGGGATCTTTATCGTCGCCGATGGCATGGGCGGCCACCAAAGCGGTGAATTAGCCAGCCGCGCGGCGGCGCGCTCGATGAGCGAATACCTGATGGTGCGTTTTTATGGGCCTTTCTTAGCAGGAGAGAGCGGCTCGGGCGAGAGCATTCAGGAAATTATGGAAGCTGGCGTCCGCGAGGCGCAGCGCGCCGTACTGCGCAGTGCGCCGGGCGGAGGAACGACCCTGACCAGCGCACTGCTCTTGGGCGAGCAGGTGACGCTGGCGCACGTTGGTGATACCCGCGCCTACCTGCTTTTCCCCGATGGCCGTATGCAGGTGATGACTCAAGATCACTCACTGGTGCGCCGACTGCAAGACCTGGGGCAGATTGACGAAAAAGAGGCTTTGGTTCACCCGCAGCGCAATGTTTTGTACCGCGCCCTGGGGCAGAGCGAACCTTTTCGGCCAGATATCAATACCCATACGGTTCCCAAACCTGGTTTCCTCTTAATTTGCAGTGATGGACTGTGGGGGACCGTACCAGACGATGAAATTTACCGGATTGTTTTCAGCGCTCCCAATCCTTCGATCGCCTGTAATGAATTGGTCGCCGCGGCCAACCGGGCAGGCGGGCCAGACAATATCACGGCTATTCTTGTCCAGTATCTAGGCTGAAACCAGCAATATGGCGGCAGATTATTACGCAGTTCTGGGCGTTCCGTATAATGCGACTCATGAAGAGATTCGCAATGCTTATTTTCTGCTCGCGCGGCAGTATCACCCAGACGCCAACCCTGACGCCAGAAAAGATAGTAAAGAGCGCTTTCTCGCGGTTCAAGAGGCCTACGAAGTCCTTTCACACCCCCAGAAAAAAGCTGAGTACGACGCTTCTTTTTCGCCAGACCAGAGAGCCGGCCCTGAGATTTCTTTAAACATTAAATACAGCCGCCAGGTGATCCCCAGCAGTAAAGAACCGCAGTTGGTTTATGTGTTGATGGATATGTTCTGCATGGCCGAACTGAACCCCGATCATCTGCCGCCTTTTCACGTCTGCCTGGTGCTTGATCGTTCTACCTCGATGCAGGGGGCGCGCATGGATATGGTTAAGGCCAGCGCCATGAACCTGATCCAACAACTGCGCTCGCAAGATATCCTGTCGGTAGTGGCGTTTAGTGACCGCGCCAGTGTGGTCATCCCCCCTACGAAGGCGGCGGCGTTGAGCCGCTCGGATGCGCGGATTAATCTGCTTCAGACGGGTGGAGCCACTGAGATCTTTCAGGGCCTGCAGTTGGGCGTAGAGCAACTGCGCCTGACGAGCCCTTCGTATTCCCGGCAGTTAATCCTGCTGACGGATGGCAACACCTATGGCGATGAAGACAACTGCCTGACCCTGGCAAAAGATGCTGCCGACGAGGGGATTTCGGTCAGCGTTATTGGGATTGGTCATGAATGGAATGATGCGCTGATGGATCAATTGGCCGGGTTGGGTGGCGGCAATTCTTTTTATGTCTCTTCTTTTGATGAGTTGGATCAGTTCATCCAGCATAAACTGCGCGATCTTGAAACAGTCTACGCCCGCAACCTGCGCTTTGAATTTGAGAGCTCGCGTGATGTTCAACTGCGCTATGTCTTTCGCCTTAGCCCCGATACCGGCCCACTGCCGCCATCCCATTCTCTGTTATTAGGGGATATCCACTATAACAAGAGCATTAACCTCTTGTTTGAGTTTTTGCTGCCCCCAACCACCGGGGTGGATCGCGTTAGCCTGGCGCGTGGGTCAATCCAGATGGAATTACCCGGCAAGAAACGCGGCCTGGCGACTTTACTTATGGATCTTTCGAGGAATGTGGAATTGAACCCTGTGGAAGAAGCGCCCCCGGCGGTCATCGTGGAGGCGCTCTCGCGCCTGACGCTCTACCGCATGCAGGAAAAAGTGCGCAGCGCGGTGAAGGCAGGGGAGATTGACAAAGCCACCAAAACGTTACAATACCTTGCCACCCATTTGCTTTCGCAGGGCGACCGTGAGCTTGCTCACACCGTTTTGATGGAAGCCGAACACGTCAAACAAAGCCATCAGTTTAGCAAAGAGGGCGATAAACGCATTAAGTATGGAACGCGAGCCTTGTTACTACCCGCAGGTCTGGAGTAGATCAAGATGATTACCTGTCCTAACTGCCGACATGAAGAAATTAACGGGGCGTTATTCTGCAGTGAGTGTGGCGCCAGGTTAGTGGCGGCCAACCTGCCCACCACGCAGAACATCCCTCATGGCACTTCGGACGCGCTTACGTTTCAGGTGCGGCCCAAGTCACCCCCGGCGGCCGTTCGCACGCCTGGCGAGGAGCCGGACGAGGCCGGGGTGGCCTTGCACCTGGTGGAAAGCGGACAGATTATGAATCTCTCCGGGCAGACTGAATATACCATTGGGCGCGCCGCGGAGGGGCAGTTCATCTTGCCGGATGTAGATCTGTCCAACTATCAGGCCTATGCTCAAGGCGTTTCGCGCCTGCATGCGGCATTAAAAATCAATAACCAGCGCGTGTATATTACCGACCTGGGTTCTTCGAATGGAACCCGCGTGAACGGGCAAAAAATTGTCGCCAATGTAGACTTTCCTTTAAACCACGGCGATGTGATTGCGCTTGGCAAGTTCAAAATCCAGGTTTTACTGCGCAAGTAGCCCCGCCCATACCGCGCTGTGGCCTGTGAATGATCGGAACCTGGGGGCCGACCACGAATATACTAATCATGGAGGGGAAAGATGCCAACTGTACTGGTACACATCCAAAATGAAGACCCGGTTCTGGGAGAAATGGATAGTCTCCCAGATCCGCAAGATTTACTGATTACCCTTAAAAACCCGCGCCGGCGGGATGGCAAAGACCTGCACTACCTGGAGGCGAATGTTTCTACCGTGATGTGGCCGGTAGCGCGCTTAAACTTTATCGAAGTGATGCCCAGCGGAGATGAGGAAGACATCATCTCATTCGTCCGGGAGTAATCTCATGCCTGATGACACCTTTAAAAACTGGCATATCCTGGTCGTGGATGATGAAGAACGCATGGCGCGCTTCATCCGCCTGAACCTTGAACATGATGGTTTTGTGGTGACCGAAGCCTATCGGGGGATCGAGGCCATCCATGCCATCCGCGATAAACTGCCAGATCTGGTCATCCTGGATGTGATGCTGCCTGACCTGGACGGTTTTGAAGTGCTAAAAATGATCCGCGAGACCAGCAACATCCCGGTGATTATGTTGACGGCCAAAGGTGAAGAAGACGACCGGGTGCGCGGCCTGGAGCTGGGCGCGGACGATTACGTCACCAAGCCGTTTAGCCCGCGCGAACTGGTCAGCCGGGTGCGTGCCGTGCTTCGCCGGATTGATGCGGCGGGGACGGGCGCGCGCGGTGAGGTGATTGAGGTGGATGACCGGCTTAAGATTGACTTTGGGCGGCGAGAGGTCTGGGTGGAAGGCAAGCTGGTGAAACTGCGCCCTACCGAATACCGGCTGCTGTATCACCTGGTGCAGAACGCGGGTTGGGTGGTGACGTATGACCAGTTGCTGGCGAAAGTATGGGGGTATGAGTACCGCGATGAACCCCATTACGTCCGCCTGTATATCAATTATCTGCGCCAAAAACTGGAAGAAGACCCTTCTAACCCTAAGTACATCCTCACTGAGCGCGGCATTGGCTACCGGTTTATCGACTTCCGACGTCAGAAGGAAGCGGAGGGAGCAGCACAATAGATCATACAGTTAGCGAATCAGGGATTGTTGTAAGGGGTCAGCCTGTTCTGATGGGCCTCGCCCATTCTGATGGGCCAATTGTCCCCATTGTACGGGAAAGGGCTGATGGGTGTATGCGGCACTGCTCACTGGTGCCGGGTCTGGACTTTTCACCCTGTCCCTGTTATAAATGACTTAATCAGAGTGATCGTATCGAGGTATATTGTTTAAGGGAGAACCAATGATTAACGAACCGGTTCATGTCACAGACGCGGCGTTTGAGCAGACGGTATTGAAATCGGAACTGCCGGTGATTGTAGATTTCTGGGCGCCCTGGTGTGGGCCGTGCCGGATGGTTGCGCCGATCCTGGATAAAATTGCCAGAGAACAGGCCGGCAAACTGTTGGTAGCTAAGGTGAACACCGATGAAAACCCGGACTGGGCCATGCGCTACGGGGTGCAGGGCATTCCCACCATGTTGTTCGTATCGGGTGGGAAGGTGGTCCACCGTCAGGTCGGGGCCATGCCTGAACCAATGCTGCGCGAAGTACTGGCGCAGTTTATGGAAGTGGTGAGCGAGAGCAAGGCCGAAAAGTAAACGGGACGAGGAATTAAAAAAATGGCGTTGCCAAGAACGCCATTTTTTTGTTTAAGGGGCCGGCACGATCTATGAGGCGTGTCGGCCCCTCATCCGATAGGTTTCGGTACAGCGTTTCCAGAAGACATGCAAGAAGCTAAAAATCGACTGGATCCTGCCGAAGAAGCCAGCATCTACCTTGCGCTTGTACGAAATCGAACCGCAGCTTTCGGTGGTGGACCAGCCCAATGGGTCGATCAGGGTGGCTGGGTTGTTATAGGCGTATTGATATCCGCTTATTAAATCAAACCGGTGACCAGAATTTCTGATCACCGGATGGTTTCGAAAAGGCGACGACGGGATTTGAACCCGTGATGAGGGTTTTGCAGACCCATCGCCAATTATGACGATGTTGGATCCGGGAGTTTGTTACCTGGCGAAAATTTGCGGTGGAAATTCTTGATTTCTTTGCGTTCCCAGCGGGCATAATACTTGTGTGTTACCACGATGCCCCGATGACCGAGCATCTCGGCCACCTGGTTGAGTGTCGCCCCAGCCAGGATGGCTTCACGGGCAAAGGCATGGCGAAAACTGTGGGGGTTATGCCGGTAGTGTTCCACCCCGGCAGCCTGGGCGAGCTTGTTTAACATCCGGCGGATGGCCTCGCGGTTCATGCCGGTGGACCGGTAGCCGGTCCATATCAGATCATCCGCGGGGCATCGCGTTGGGCGGACCTCCAGCCAGGCGCGGATGCGGGCCACGGTGACATCGTTGAAGTGTAACCAGGTCCATTGGTCGCGCTTATCCAGGCTGGTGGCGTAGCCATCGGCCAGCACCAGGTTGGCGACCTCCAAACGGGCCAGGCAGCCCACGCGCGCGCCGGTGTCGATCAGGCAGTACATCACGGCCATGTTGCGCACCTGCTCCCACTCTGGCCCGACGCGCGGCACGGCCAGCAGCATCCGGGTGACGGTCTCACCGGCAACGGCTTTGGGGTCTGGCGTTGGTTCAGGGATGTTCACCAGGTCAATAGGCGGCAGGTGGCCCTTTTTATATCCCCAGGTCAAAAAGTGCCTGGTGGTAGCCAGCACGCTTCGGATCGTAAATCGGCTCAGGGGGCCATTCACTTCTTTGCATCCCCGGAAATGCGTTTTCCGGTTCAGTAAATACTTCTTAAACTCATCGATTCTATCCTGGGTTGGCTCTTCGTCCCCCAAAAAACGTTGCAGATGCCGCAACTTGCTTTTATAGCTCCTCGGCGTTTCGTTGGTCGCTCCGGCGCAAACATCCGACACGAACTCGTCGATTAGTTGTTCCATGGTTCACCGTTTTGTTTTGTGATACTTGCGAGAGACGGATTCTATACCCCAAAACCTAATATTTTGCCCCCAACGTTTTGTATTCGTTACACGTATCCTGGTTGTATGAGGTTCGCCGGATTGTCCATCCTGCTGGTCGTGCTGGCGCTGGCTGCGCTAGTGTCTGCGTCCCCTGGGCAGGCACAAGAACCAGACCCCACCCCCACCCCCACCCCCACCCCCAACTACCTGGAGGCCGTACCGTTGTCATCAGGGAATACCCTGATCGTCGAAAAACGCATCACCTACGGTGACGCGGCCATCGTGCTGGCCCTGATGGTGCTGATAGCGGTGTTGATCGTCTCCGCCACCTATTCCGCGGTGCGGAAGGAGGCGGCGTGACGCCCGAAGAGGTCGTGACTCAGTTCGTTTTTTACATGGGCCTGTTCTGGGGGTTGTGTTTCATGTTTATGATGGCCGGGCGTCTGTTCGCCAGCATCATCAACAGGGTGCTGGAGTGATGGCAGACCTGGTCGAATCTCTGCTTATCGTTTTTGGCCCGTTTTTACCGTATTTTTTTGGTGGCATCCTGGTGGGCGGCCTGCTCGGTGCGGTGCTTCAGTTTGGGCTGGAGGCCACCAGGTTTCCCGGTCGATAATCTTTGCAAGAAAGGAGGTGAGAACAATGCTTGGCAACCTGCTCGCTGTGTTGGGCCTGATTCCGTTTGAGCTGTCGCTTTATATTAACTTCGAGTTGATCTGGCCTTGGGTCAACACGATCTTCGCCGCGCTCTGGGTGGCTTTTGCCGTGCCGCTGGGGATTAAGTTTGGGTTCGGACTGCTCAAAAAAATCTTCAACGCCATTTCGGCGGCACTGGGCGGCTAATCATATCCGGCTTCGCTACATCGGGGCGCCCGGCCAGGTTCTGGCGCGGCGCCCCGCTTCGTTTTGGGTGATCTATGAAAGTATTTTTGGGCCTATTCGCTGTTGCCATTATTGCTCTCGTTGTGGTAGTTGCCGTGCGGGCTGAGGTGGTGAGGGTTTACAGCACGTATGGTGATCCCGTCACGGCGATGGATGGGAGCTGGCAGTACAATGTGGCGACCTGTGATACTGGTCGCCCGGTCGGATACGTGTACAAAAATGCCGGTGGCTACCCAAGCGGATCCTCGGTGTATATGGGGCCGTGTGGGAATCTCGACTGGCAGGGGAGCAACCGGAACTATGCCTGCTATGACCCTGACGAGTTTGCCAGCCTGTCAGCGTTTGTGAGGGCATACAACGAAAGCAATCGACCCGAAGGGGCGCCGACCCTCACAACCAGCGACATCGTCAACCCAGACACCGCAGCGCATTACGCTCCGGGGTACTCGGTCTCCCGGAACGTGGATGACACAGCATACATGTACACGGTTTGCCGGGATGTGCCGGATAACATGACTGCGGGTCCGGAGATCGTTGTTAATGGCGATTTTTCGGCTGGCAACCTAACCAATTTTTGGTTTGAGCCAGGTCTGACACCGCCGGACGGCCTATGGGATGAGGAAATCGGAGGTCGCCCTGCTGGTACGTTTTTTAGCCGTGGAACAACCCCCAACGCGATAAACCAGATGGTGCATCTGGCGGCGGGCGACTATGTCTTTTCGTACCGCACGCACTCCGAGTATGCTACGCTGGGTGAGGATGCTGGCGAGATCGATTTTAAAATCACGGGGCATGGAAGCCCCAACCAAATTTATTGTTGGAACACTGCGCGGCGGCACACGGATTGGGCGCTGCACGAAGCGCCCTGTTCCATAGTCGCCGAGGGAGACTACGATCTTCGGATTGAATTTAATCACATGCCTATTGAATTTAACATGCCTAACGAGAGAATCTACGTGGATGAGTTATCTATCCGTCCACTATCGTTGTCTGAGGGTGGCAACCTGTTGGTCGATGGCGATATGGAGCAACAGCCGCTCAGTTCTGCCTGGTATGCGGACAAAACGAATGGGCAGGGTGATCGGTTCGGGCGTTTGAGTGCCGCCAACTATATAGATCGGATACAGCACGGTACGGCTGCCTGTGGGGTGGGAATGCAACGCATTGGCTACTACACGACGCCGCTGTTCGGTTCTCCATGGCAGTATGCCGACATCGGGCAGCGGTTTTATGTGCCATATGCGGGGCCGCTATACGTAAAGTTTGCGACGAAAGGCCCAGCTTCCGGTAGCCCGTTTCGCGTAGTGATCTACAATGCGGACCTACAGGAGCTGGTGATCGACGAGACGATTTCGTCTCAGAGCGTTGGCGGATGGCACTATGTAGGGTTCGAGGCTGGGGATGTAGTGCCTGGAAACTATGCGGTGCGCGTGTACATGGGCATCAGCGAGCCGACCTACTCGCCCATGGGGTTTGTGTATATCGATAACGTAGTCGTCTCGCAAAGCCCGATCAGCGAGGAGACCATTTGTCAGGATACCACGCCTGCCCAGACTGTTACGCCGACCCCCCAACCCACACCTCAGAACGTGGGCATCGTCAACTGCGGATTTGGCCTGGGAAGCGAGGGGTGGTCGATCAACCCTGGATCATCAGTGGTGTATGGGGCGAACAACTATCTCAACGTGGGGAACAGCGCCGTAGACCCCGGCGCCAGTCAGGTGTTCACGTGGCCGGGCGGGCCAATGTACGTGACGTTCGACACTGACAGTAATTACAACGTCTACGTGCGCAACCTGGCGACAGACCAGGTCACAACCATCCTTGAAAATTCGCACAATGTGAGTGGTTGGGTGACATACAAGGTCATAGGTCCGAATCTTCCCGCAGGGCCGTACTCGGTGAACCTGTGGTTGTACAACGGCGCAGGCCCAAACCACTACGATGATATTTCGGTGGCGGCCAACGCGTTTGGCTCGTGCGACGGGAGCGGCAATAACGTTACTTTAACGCCAACAGTGACGCGCACGCCCAGCCCGACTATCACGCGCACGCCAGGCGGGCCGACCGACACCCCCACGCGCACGCCTACCCCGCTGATCCAGATCGTGACGCGCACGCCTACCCCAACCGCCAGCACCCTACCCACCAGCACGGCTACCAGCACCCCCTACACGGCCCCTACCTGGACAATCCAACCAACCTATACCCCGTACCCAACGCTCACGTTAGCAAATACGGTTACGCCTGGCGGGCCTGCTACCGAGACGCCCACCCCAGCCCCCAGCGCCACGCCTATGCCGCAAGCCACGCAGTGGATTTGGGACCCTGGCCCCACCCCACCCCCACCGGGCGACCCCGGTAATGACCCCGGTAATATGGACTGTAACCACCCGGAGAGTGCCTACTCCGTGGTCGGCTGGCTTGACTATGAGCGGTGTTTGATCCAGGCAGGGATGAGCATCCAGCCTCGCCACGTGCAGACGATGGCGGCCCTGCCCACCCAGTTCGGCACGTATGAGCCGTTCTACACAATTGGAGAGATCCAAGAGGGCATCGACGAAAGCGCGGGCCTGGTTAAGACGGCCCTTGCGGGTAGCACGCCGATTGCCGGTGATGACACGTATGACTATGAGGATTGGAACGGTGGCGGCGCGGGGGCCTGCAACCTGATGGATGGCTGTATACCTGATTGGGGTAACGCCCTTCGGCTGCCCGAAGACCCTTGGCGCGGTACATGCCGCGCGGTGGTAACCGGCGCATGGGGTAAATACTACGCAGAGGGATGGTGTTTTGTTTTGAACCTTTTCCGTAACCAGGGACTGCTAATTTTGATGCAGATTCTGATCGATGTGTTGTTTGTTTGGTTTGCGGTTCGGGCCACTATGGTGGCGATTCGCTTCTACCCTCTCAATTACCAGAAGCCACCGCCACCGGCGGCGAAGGAGGAATGATGTTTAACATCTGGGACCAACTTTTGGGTGTCATTATCAACGTCATCGTGAACACGGTTTTCAATTTCTTGCCCACCGGCAGCGACTCTAGCGACCTAGCGAACGCTGTACAGTTTGTTCAGGGCATGACGGCGGGAACCGTGATTGTTATCCAGTTCACGGCGGCCACGTTGGACGCGTTCAACTGGCAAATCCCTCTGGCGGCGTTCTCCTGGGGGTTGTTGATGCTGGCTATTTCGTTCGCGGTTTCGGTGATCGAATACATCAAAAGCCTGATCGAGATCGTCACCGACGTAATAGCGATCATCGCAAAGTTCGTGATATAAGGTGCGGCGCATGGGATTCAGTTTAACTCTTCGCAAGAAGTATTTTATGATCCAGCCAGGTGAAGACCCTACCAGCATGGATGATACCGGAGCGCACGTATCCCTGTGGGGGCTGCTGGGAATCGGATTCGCGGTCGTGACGGTGCTGGCGCTGGCGTTTGGGCCAGCGCGGGCGATGGTCATGCCACAGGCCCCCACGGCGACCATTATGGACACCCTACCGGCGGCTGCCACTGGAACGGTGACGGCAACCTTGGCGCCCAGCGCCACCCCCACCCGGCGAGGCTTTAGCTGGCAGTTCACGCGCACGCCCACGCCCACGCTGATCGGCGGCGCGCCAGTAGCGGCCAGCAAAACACCAGCCCTCGCCATGCCGGTGACAGTGAAGGAAACAGTGATTGTGGTCAGAGACCGGAACGTGGAAGTCACGCGGGTGGTGCCGGTTGAAGTCACCCGTGAAGTCACATGGATTCCCCCGATCATGGATAAACCGCTCACCCAGACTCCATGGGTGATCATCATCACGCAGCCGGTGGAAGTCACGCGCATTGTGGAAGTAACCCCAACCTTTACCCCATCCCCCACGCCTACCGAGACGGCAACACCGACAGAAACGGCGATGTGGACCACCACGCCAGACACGGCGATTCTGGAGATAACCCCTACACCCACCCCCTAAATTGCGCAAACCTTATCTGAATCTAGTGCCATTTCGACCTCCTGATGCCGTAGTACGACAGGGTCGCATCCTGAAAAGCCCGTCCATCACCCAATGCAGCGTGTCGGACGCTGCCAGGCCGATGACCGGCCAATACCACCAGGCGGGCAGTACAGGCATGGGCAGCACCAGTACTGTGATGACCAGCGCGGGCAGCAGGCCGATGTAGGCCAGACGTATAGCGGTGGATAAGATCGGTAGATGTGACCAGACCGAGCGATGGTTAAATACCAGCGAATAGGGCCGCCAGAAGATGGCCCACATGGCGCCAAGAACGCAGCCCGCGGACCGGCGCACGGCGCGCTGTGAGATCGATCCCCGATCCACGTCTAGGTCAGGGGTCAGGATAACCCCGGCCAGGGCGCCCGCGGCCAGGGGCAGGGCGGGCAGGCCGTTATAGTGTGCTGCCACGCCCAGGGCGGTGGCAAGTACCAGGGTGGCGGTGGCGTGTACGTTTCCTGATGGCATAGTTATTTCCTTGTCCTTGGCTTCAGGGGAACCCACAGGGTAACGTCGTATTGTTTGCCGTCCCAGTCTGCCCCACCAGGCCCCAGTAGATCCACGCCACAGATACCGGTCTTCGAATCACACAGAACCTGGTCGCCACGGTCGAAACAGACGTAGGCCCCCACGTTTGGGATTTCTACCCAGGTTCCGATGGGCCATTCAAACGGGCATGCGGCGCCGTAACCCCATACCGACTCCCAGGGGATGCCCGAAAAGGTGTTGCTCATACACCAGTTAAAGTCTTCGGACCATAACCAGCAGTTGATATCCCCTTTTTGAGGGTTGTAATGGGTCACTCTAACTTTCGCGCTGAAGGGGGAACAGTTGTAACACTGCACCTGGTTGGGCCATCCAAAGGGCATTCCCGCGGCGGCGATCATCTGGCCGGGCTGGGCGGCCGGTGGGGTAGGGGTTGATGCGGTTACCGGGTCTGGGGTGATACACACGATCAGCCCGGCGACCAGTATCAAGGCCATGGCCGCCATGTAGGCGGTGTAGACCCAGTCGTAATAGTCGGTAAACTCGTCAGTCGGGTTCGATGGTTTCATTTTGTTCCTCTTGTTCATCATCGTTTGGATTGACGGCCACCAGGCGGCGCGGTTGGTTGCCGTCGCCGTTCTGGCAAATATAGACGGCTCCATTGATCAAGAACTGCTGGCCGTCCCATGATTTCATCCATTTGATCAATTCGGCATCCGATATGCCGCGGTCGCTGAACGCCTTGATTACGTCTCGCTGGCGCAGGTAGCCAGCCCGGGCACGGACGGCCCAGGCGCGTACTTCTTCTTGGGTTACATCGTGCTGGCGGTTCAGGTCTGGCGTGGTGTTGTTGAGAACACCCTGCACGATGGCGACTACCATATCGGTGCTGATGTAGGGCGTTTGCACCTGGACATCTTCCAGACTGGTGACGGCGATGGCCCGGCCTATGATGCGCAGACCGTGGGCGCGGCCATCATCCAGGGCGGCGCGGGAACCCTGAAAGGTTGGGAAATGAAAAACGACTTTGCCGGGCAGGTTGGCTGTGATCATCGTATCGAGAACGGCCGCCTTTGGAACTTGGGTACAGACCACCAGGTGGATACCCACGGACCGGCAACGCTGGGCGATGTTCACTAGTTTGGTCAGGGCTGCTCTAGATTTTGACCCCATGTACACATCTGCCCATTCGTCGATGATCAATAGCCAATGCGCCAGGCGGTTCTTTCGGCGATGACTGTTATATTCACCGATATCCTGGCATTTGGCATCGCCGAACATGCGCATGCGGCGTTCGGACTCTGCAACGATCCAATCTAGCAGCTCAAATACCTTATCACGGTCCCGGCAGATGCCATCATCGGCGATACCCTCCACGGACAGCAGGTGGGGCAGCCCGACGTAGAATTGGAACGAGTTACCGCCCTTCAGGTCCACCATTGCAATGCGCAGCTGGGCGGGCTGGTTGCGGCTGATTAGGGTGCATAACATGTTATGTAAAAATACGGACTTACCGAACCCAGACGCCCCGGCGACCAGCCAGTGGACGGTAGTATTGAGCGATTCGAAGATAGGCCGGTTGTTGATCGTCAGGCCGATTCCAAAGCTTAGATGATCGGCGCTGGCGGGGATGCGGTCAAACATACTGGCCCAGGCCACGCGGCTGGGAATTCCCATCGCCCCGCTGGCGCGCTCCATGATGTACCAGATTCCCTTTTCCACAGACCATTCACATACCACGGCATGACGGCAGGCCACGCCCAGGTTGTCAATGGTGGTTTTTTCTTTCAGGCTTTCGCTGTTCACCAGGTGGGGCAGGCGATCCGTGTCTACGTGGAACCATAGCGCATTCGGTTCATAGCCCACACGATCAAACTTAACTTTGTCAATTTTTCGCCCCCCACCAAACAAGGGATTCTCTTTGGCCTTGTACTCATAGCAGATTCCCATGCGGGTCAATGCGTTAATCATGCGCTGCTCGGCAATTTTGGCCTCGCGTTCGAGGGTTTTTTCTAACAGTTCGCGCTGCTTTTTTTCGTCCATCAGGGCGATCTGTTCGGGCGTTGGTTCTGGGAACAGACGGCGATAGATCCGGCGCAGCCAACGGCGGATAAGTCCGCGGCGGCCCATCTCCCAAACCCGGCGCTTATAGGGCTGGGTGTTGTCAATCGATAGATTCGCGCGCGCGCTGGGCAGGCTGGGGGCCGTCTCGCCATCCATAGCGGTGACAGCTGTAATCTGATCGGGGCTGCTGGCGACGCTGCCATCTTCGACGGCGGTTCGCCCATCCTGGCCGCCCACCACGCGGCCATTACGGCCCAGCATAGCGCCACACTCCTTCTACCCAGTAGGTTTTATCAAGGGTTTTGACTGGCGTCGATGTATCCGCCAGGCGGTGGTACGTTTCCACCATGCAGGGGTGCGCCAGGGGTCCGACGATCATGGCGATTTCATCACCGGGCATCAGCTGGTCTTCGGTGATGTATTGGATGCCCAGGGCCTGGCGGGTCTGATCGGATAGGGCGCCATCCATGCTGCAATCGTCATCCTGTAGTAAATAATGGTGCTGGTCGGGGCGGTACAGCAGATAGCCCAGCAGGGTGGCATCGTTCAGGTGGACCACGCGCGGCGAGCTGCTTTCAGCTGGCGATAACATGATGTTTTGCGGGTGGCTTTCGCCGGTGCTGTTCATGTAGATCAGCCAGCCGCAGCCCAGGACCAGGGTGGCGCCCGCGGGGATGGCCCAGATCCAGGCGCGCCACTCGCTGGTTATGGCGATGGCGGCCAGCACGGCCATGAACGGCAGGGCTGGCAGCAGGGCGCGGAACAGCAGCACGGGCCGGTAAAACAGGCCAGTGATCAAGGCCAGGGCCAGAGGGCCAAAGATCATTGCCAATTCGGTATAGCGGCGGCGCACAAGGCCATAATAGATCATAGCTGCCAGGATGGCCCCCAGGCTGATACCCGCGGGGATGGCTGCCAGATCAGGCATGTAGACCCCGTAAACGATCTGTAGCAGGTCATACAGCACGCTGCCGGGGGTGGGCGGCTGAATCCAGTACCCGGCTTCCAGGCGGCCCATTTGGCCCAGCAGTACGACCAGCCAGGGGATGAAGGCGGCAAACGCCACAGCCCCACTGATGAGGATAGCAGGCCAGCGGGCGGGTATGCGCTCGTTATCATTTCGGTGATGGTGCCATTCTCGCCAAAATGCCAGGCCATAGATGACCGCGCAGTAGTACAGACCGTAGTTATGCAGATATAACACCAGGATACTGGTGATAGCCAGTCGAGTGTAGGCCCGGTGATACATGTGCATAAACTGGAACAGCACCAGCAGCTGTAGCACGGCATACATGCGCGCTTCCTGGCCGTAATAAATCTGGGTGGGCATAAATGCCATACAGGCCAGGGCCACCAGGCGGGCAGCAGGGGTAAGGTATAGGTCGTCTGTCAGCACCCAGAACACCCATAGCGATAACATCGACGCTGCCACTGAATAAAGACGCAATTTCAGTATGTTATCACTGAAACCGGCGATGAGCATGTAATACAGTGGCGGGTGTACGTCGCCCGCGGTGCCTGATAGTAGGTTGGCGAAGTCCAATCGTGCCAGCAGGATGGTGAAGGCTTCGTCATACCAGGGAGCCGGAACCCAGATGAACGCCACCCGAACGGCCAGCGCTCCCAACATGATGGTCCACCACCAGGGGGTATATCTGGCGAGTTCTGGCAGGGGCAGGCGGTTAGGCCGGATGAAGACAATCGTGTTGATGAACAGCAGCAGCCCGCACACGGCCAGCGCCAGGCATGCCAGGTCTCGCTGCGACATGGTTTCTAGGTAACGTTGCGCCCAGATGGTCATAGATCCTCCAATTTTTGGCGCAGGCGGTCAGGAATGAGGGCTTTTTTCCAGCTACCCAGGCGCAGCAGGCGGCGCTGCCACCAGGCGCCCATCAGGGCGCCCATGATGAGCGGCAGCGTGAACAGCCCGCAGCACAGATAGGGTCCGGGATTATCCATGCCCACCCCCTGATTTGTTATTTGCGATTTGACTTCCGCATAAAACGCTATCGCCATTTTGGCTCGTCGCCTCGATGACCAGTGGGTAGCCTGGCTGTCTCTGGACGGTGACCAGTCTGTGCCGTTCTAGCTTGTACAGATAGCGCCTGGCTGTGCGGTAGTCGATGCACAGGTCGATGGTGAGGGCCAATAACGACCGCACCTGCCCGCGATGGCGGATGGCAGATAGTAGTTGTTCCTGTACGGGTGTCAATCTCATCATGTCACTACTTTTGCATCGGCTGGCCGGTGATCTTGCATTCCAGCCAGTAAAGTACGTATACGACGGCTAGCAGCCCTGCCAGCACTACCAGGGCGAGGACACACGCGACCATCTCGCGCACCTCCACCCAATCAATTGCGCGTAGCCATGCAGTACTTTTGCACCAGAGGCTGAGTGCGTTCATGGAGCGGCACCATCATCGTCATAAACGGGGATGCCCTCCATGTAGCGGTGCCGCTCCATCCGCTCCAGGTCGGCGGTGCTGGGGAGGGCGCTGGCCGGCGGCAGGTTGCGCAGCCGGTACATCAGGAGAGCGCCGGGCTGATCCGGTGCATCCTTTTTGGCAGCGCCGATCATCCGCAATAGTTCACCCTCTGGCAAATCGGTTGCCCTGACTATTTGCGCCACTTCGGGCAAGAGGCTTTCAAAGACCCTGGCTTCTCGTAACCTAGCTAGTTCCAATTCGGATAAAACATCCAGGCATTCTTCTTCTTGTCTCAGTGACGCACCAGGCCGTGGGGAAGAAGAAGAAGTCTCTGATGTAGTCTTATTGGTAGTCTCTGATGTAGTCTCTGATTCCTTATTAGAATGGGTCGGTTTCCCATCCAATATTGGATCGGTTTCCGGCCCAATATTGGATGGCTTTCCCGCCCAATGTTGGGCGGCTTCGCCATTGGATGGCGTTGCCATTGGATGGCTTTCCCGTTGGATGGCTTTCCCATTGGGTGGGAAACCGACCCAATGAGTACATCTCCCAGGCGATCCATATCAACCCGGTACCACCAGGTGCGCGGCATGGATTTCAGCTTGCACTCGATGATCCCCCAGCGTTGCAAAATATTACGCGCGGTTTGCTGTTCCAGCTTGGTAAGACCGGTCTCCGTCTCCAAGTCTTCGACCGACTTGTAGAACCAGCAGCCCTCGCGCTTCTGCACCTCTGGGTCGCCGTGCCAGTACAGGAGTTGCGACAGCATAACCGCGGCCTTGACCCCCCCCACGCGCCGCGCGAGTGCAGGCCAGTAGGCGACCGGGCGGCAGGAGAGCATCTGCATGAGGGTTTGCTGATACTCGTTACGTGGTTTATGTTTCTGGTTCATGGGGGGGATGCTCCGTTGATTGGGCGGCGAGGCGATCCAGCCCGGCCAGGCATTCCGGGCAGGTCGCCAGGTGACGGCGCAGGGCCGACAGGGCTTCGGTGTAGGCGTGGTCGCGCCTGGGGTCGGTGCCTGCCTGGGCCACGGCTTTCGATACCTGGCAAAATTGTTCGTACAGTTTCCAGGATTCACTACAGCGGGTAGACATGATGAAATCTGTTTGAACCTCCCTATTCTGAATTCTTTTTACTTCGGGAATGTAGATGTGCTGGAATTCGGTGCCGTCGGACCAGCAACACGGTTCGCGGCGGTCGTGTTCGATGTCAATCAAGCGGAAGAGATTGGTACGATAACAGCCCGCGGGGTCCCTGGTGACGATCCACTCCAGGTCGCTGGGCAGCGGGCGGGTAATTAAAAATCGTCGTGGTCGTTGCTCCATTTTTGCTACAATGCCCCTAAAATTCGATTTTTGCAATCTTGGCCCCCAGGTCACGGATGCCCCAAAAAAAATTCTGGTGGCATCCTACAGGGATGGAACTACGTAGCAGGGTGTTTTCTGCTACGTAGTAACTGCTACGTGGTTGGTTTTTCCTTGCTACGCGGTTGGTTTTTCCTTGCTACGTAGTTGCCCCCCCCATTTAGGCCGAAATCGGAAAGTTGGGGATACTTTAGTAACTGCGGATAGCGCGGATGTGGGGCGGGGGAGAGGTATTCTGTCAGGTTGATAGTTCCGGCCTGCATGGCCCCGGCTAGATAGCGGATTGCAAATTCGGCCACCTGGCTGGCGCTGCATCCCAGATCATCGGCCACGATGACGGTCCAGTCTATGACCGATGGATCCAACAGATAGTAAGATCGGCGCTCCTTTTCCTGGGCATAGCGGACGGCACGCTTCTTCTGGCGCTCGCGGTCCTTTTCGCGTTTTTTGGCGAGCATCGACCTTTCCGATGGTGAGAGCTGCTGCTCCGCCTGGCGCTGCTGCCCGGCGGTGAGCGTAGCCGCTACGCCAGGATCGATTTCATCCGATTCGCGGCGGATGAATCCGCGCTCGTCTTTTTTCACTGCTATACTCCCGACTCGTAAACTGGCAGCGGATCGATTCCGCGGGCGGCGCGGTGTTCCTGTACCTCTTTGGTTAGGATGGCATTCTCCCCGATCAGGGCAATGAGCGTGAGAAATAAATCTGGTTTGGACTGCGCGTTTAAGCGGGCGGCCATCATGCCCACCTTCTTCTGTTCTTCCTCGGTCAATTGGGGGCGGATGTATGTAGCCATTGAGTTGCTCCTATAGGTCTAGAATGGATACTCGTCTTCTGTCTCAGGCTGGGCGGCCATGTGATGCACGAGCAAGCGGGCTAGTTGGGCATCACCCAGGGCGCGATGATCTTGTGGCTGCTGGATGCCGCATTGACGGCACGCGGCATCTAGTTTCCACCAGCGGTAAGATTGGCGGTGGTAATCCCAGTCGCCATAGAACACGGCGTACAGTAGCATGGCGCAATAATTGGTAAATGGGATGTTATCTTCCGCTATCCTGTTGGCGCGAAGGCTGCGCTGAAGCATCGCCAGATCAAACGATGCGTTGTAGATGATGACCGGATGGCACTGGACTGCCGCACAAATTTGCGGCCACAGATCGGCGAGGGACGGTGCGTGGGCAACCATCTGCTCGGTGATCCCATGCACGGCTTGAGCGCCGTTGGTGATGTGGGCGCTGGCCGGTCTCACCAGCGAGTTAAAGATGGCATCGCCGGAATCGCTAACGATGGCGATTTCAATAACTTCATCTCCAGGCCCTAATCCCGTGGTTTCCGTGTCGAGGTACACGGGCGACATTTGCCGCCAGGCTTTGGCGGATTCGATTGCGTAAGTGCGGCTCATAACAACTCCATGATTTTCTGTATTGTGACTTGATACCCCCCCACGCGACCGGCCCCATCACGGTAGCCGATCAGGGCGGGTGACGAGGGTGCATACTCGAAGAGGGTTTGGCCGTGGCGATTGCAGGTTTTCACTTTGGCATCCACGGGGATGACCGGCCAGACGGTGCGCCCGTAATCTTCCACCAGCACGCGCAACTGCTCGGTATTCTCGCGGCGGTCATACATGGTTGGGATAATGCCGACGATCTGGCAAGTGCTGGCCGTCGCCCGGCGTATGCCTTTGATAGATTTTTCGGCATCGTAGATGCCCTTCACGCTAAATTGAGCCATCAGGGTGGGGATGATGATGTAATCGCTGGCGACCAGGGCAGCGGTTTGCAACACGTCGAGAGATGGGGCGTTGTCGATTACTACAGCGTCGTAATGGTGGCCTTCCAGGGCATTCGCCAGCGCGTGTTCGCGGAAGTCGCGCCCGGCGAGGGTTTGGCGGGCGGCCACGGTGGTACGATCAGACCGTAACAGGTCCAGGTTCTGGCGGGCCTGGCGCGTCACATCTGCAAGTGGCTGCTCGTCGATCAGGAGGTTGTAAACATCTGGGCCGGGATCGATGCCCAGTCCGTCACTGCAATTGGCCTGGGGGTCAAGGTCGATCAGCAGGGTTTTGATGCCGCGCAGGGCCAGGCCATGCGCAACGTGGATGGCTGTGGTGGTCTTGGCAACGCCGCCTTTTTGGTTAAGGATGGAGATAATCATCACAACATATTTCCTCTTTTTTATTTCAGCCCCGCCAGGGGAGGGCTGGCGGGGCCGGTGACAACCGGGCGGTCCTCCCGATCCGGTTGGGCTAGTGGTGGATTTGTCCTGTTTTGACAACCTGGATGGCGTGCTGGTCGCACAACAGTAACCAGTGGCCGCGGTACGGCACGAGTTGATCGGCCTCGCAGTCACACAACTGGCAGCGCAGGCGGATGGCGTTGGGGTCGTCACCCATTGCCAGCACGGTCATTTCGTCGGGGGTCAGGGCCAGGGCGATCACGCGGTCAGGCATACCGAGCGCCTTGAGGAGATCGTAGACGACGGCGGCAGCCGGGATGTTAACGTCGGTGAGATCGGTCCCGGTTTCGTCCCGTAGGCCGCGGCAGAAACTGGCAGCCTGAGACATGATAAAATTGGCTGGAAGGGATTGGTGTAACATGACTACACTTCCTTTCGGGGCCGGGGACATCCGGCCCTTTTCGATTGTCTGTCGGGGGAATCCGAAACGAGCAGGCGCAATACGCCCTTGATACTGGTGTGTGTGGAAATCGTTTGAGTTTCCCCCTAAAATTGGGTTGCAGTTATGATAGCACGAACTCATACAAGTTTCAATAGGTGTATGAGAAAAATCTAAAAAAAAGGGCCTTTCGGCCCTATTTTCGTATGTCTGTGCGGCGTCCCCTGCCGGGATTGGATTTGTACCAGGCGGCCATATAGGCCACGTCGGCCTCATCGAGCAGAATTTTTTGCCCAAGCTGCTGCAAAACTTTGATATACCCCTTGTCCTTCCAGCGGCTGATCGTTGGCTGGGAAATATTATACTTCCGAGCGGCCTCCCCAATGCCGATTGGTCTACCGGCCAGGTGCGCAAAATTTTCCTTAGGCTGCTGGGCCATTACGTCACTTTCTCGAAGCAGAATTTGGGAATTCATCATCACGCTTTTGATTTTACCCACGTTTGCCAGGTTGCGCAATTCCGAATCTGGTAGGTGCGTGCGCTGGATAGCTTCGCTTATGGGGATGTAGTTATCCATCTTTCTCCTTCCAGATTTCCTTGCCCGACTGCCAGTAGTCTTGTAAATACCATTTGATTAACCAATATGCCTGGGCTGGGGTGAAGATAAAGAAGTGGATTGTTATAGCCAGGACGAGGGTTGTCAGTGGTAAGCCCGTGGTCATCAGTGGGCTATAGTTAATCAACTGGCGAAAGTCCCTATGACCGATCAGGTAGCTTAATACCAAAATAAGGATGCTGGCCCCTAACGTACCCAGCACTAACGACACACTGCACGACAGGTAGTAGGAAGAACATCCGTATTTTGGTTTCATTTCAGAGGCGACGACGGGATTTGAACCCGTGATGAGGGTTTTGCAGACCCTTGCCTTGCCACTTGGCCACGTCGCCGGTTCTTTTTCCCCGAAGGGTGGCTAAATTGTAAAGGATGGATTCAAAATTGTCAACCTTTTGATCAGCAGGGAAAGGGAGAGAACCTGGTTCCTTTGTCCACAACCGTCTTCGCATTTTTTTCGTGGCCGGTATGGCGCTGAATTTCCTCAAAAACAATGTGTTGAGGGCTGGAAGGAATATTAAGCAGAGCTGTGGACAAAAAAGACGGGTAAAGAGGCAGCGCGGCCAGCGCCGCTTCCTGGAGGGGGTGCCACTGGAAGATCAATGAATGGTCGTATTCTGCGCCGTAAAACGGGCCATCTGATTGCATTAAGGGGGAAGCAGGATCAAGATGGATCTGAAAGTAAAAACTGAGTTCATGGACTGGCTTGCTTTTCATGAAGAAGTTTTCAACCACCCACAGCAGGCGGACTACCTCAACATCGGCACCAATCTCTTCGTAAATTTCGCGGCGGACGGCCACCTCCATAGGTTCCATAAGTTCCGGGTGTCCGCCGGGGAGCACCCAATAATTGTTGCGGGTATTGCGGTCCAACAGCACCCGCCCATTGTGAATTGCGACTCCGGCAACTCGATAGTTAAACCGCCCTTTAGACTGATCGAACTCGACCAAGCCACACCTCCTGAGCAACAAGATGGGTCTATTTGAGCGATCGCGGCATTAGCCATACCGATAAAAAAACTTATAGAGAATGAGCGTTTCTAATGTGGACGACCTGGTCGGGTAAAGCGATCAGCCCGTGTTGCAGAAATTCAGGATAAATGGTGACTGCGCCCAACTGCGCGGCTTCCAGGGGAATCCACTGGAAATAAAGCCGCTGGTCAGGTGCACGCGATGGGTTCTCCTGCCCCTCAAAGGCTTCCTGTTCTCGCAGCCAACGAGCGGCCGGGGGAAGGCTGGCTAAAAAGTAAAGGCCAAGCTCGTGATGATGATGTCCACAGTGCGTAAAGAAATTTTCGACCACCCACAGCAGCCGCTCGATTGTGATCTCCACTCCCAATTCCTCGCGCATTTCACGCATCAGAGCGAGCGCGGCCGGCTCTAAAAACTCAACCCGACCTCCGGGTAAGAACCAGAAGGAAGCGTTTTCAACCCGGCACAGAAGTACACGGTTTTGATCAACAATCACTGCTGCTACACGGTAAGTAAAGGTACGCTCTCCGTGCTGCCATGTTATCATCTATTCAATTATAAACGATATAGCCGTCAGGAACTTAAGAAAATTTATAAAATTTCCCCCTAAAAACCGTTTGCCCCTAAACAGACGGTTACTTCCTGAGCTTTCTTAAAAAAGCGCAGGCGGCAGCCCGGAAAGAGTCAGGTTGTGACCACATCAGTGGGTGAAAACCCTGGTTGACGCAGAAGAACCAACTTCCCGGCACTTTTTGCGCCATTTCCAACATCTGGGCACCAACATCGGGGATGAGATTATCAGACAGCGCACAAGAGAACATCACCGGACAGCGGATTTCAGCCAGACGGCCTGCGTAAATATCCCAGCCGCCGTTAGGGCGCGAGGCTTCTTCGATGGCTAGTAGCAGGGCTGTGTCGGCATTCACCACCGCCTGCCAGTCCTCTCCATGCGCTTTCGACCAAAAGCTGACCTGCCCCGGCGTGCATTGGGCGCGGTCGGCCACCTGCTCCGCTACCACGCCGGTGCGGTAGAAGTACCCCTCGCTGTCAGCGACGATTCCTCTCACCCGCTCTGGGAAAAGGATTGCCAGCCAGAGGGCCACAATTGCCCCGCCGCTGGTTCCAATGACCGCCGTCTGTTCGACGCCCAGTTCATCGAGCAACGCCACACAGTCGGCGGCGTTGCGCTGGAACCAATCGAGGGGCCAGGGCTGCGGTAGCCGCTCCGACAGGCCGGTGCCCAGGTAATCGAGCGAGACGGCGCGATAGCCCTGCCCGGCAAAATACTGGATGTCACCAGTGTGCCAGGCAGAGCTGGCCGTGTTTCCCGGTAAGATGAGCAGAAGCGGACCTTCGCCCTGCTCGCGGTAGTGATAGCGGTAGCCTTGGTGGCAGAAATAGGGCATCGTTATGCGTTATAAAGGCCAGTGAGCATGCGGCTGGAATAGATGGGGCGGGATATCTTTCCCGCTGGACGCCTCGACCGCTTCTACGTCAACCCCCTGCGACTGAATCCAGCTACGATAAGCCCGCAGCCCGGTGACGAGCGCGGCGTTGATAGCTTCCTCGACCATGTGGGTGATCTCTTCGGGGCTTTGGTGCTGAGGGTCAATGCTGATCTGAAGTATCTCCATGTAAGCCTGGGTAGCTTCATCTACTTCTTTTTTAAACATAACTGCCATGCGCAGGCTTTCGTCGAGGGCGTCATTTTCGTCCAGGTTATAAAAGTTCAGCAGTTCGTGCAATGTGATTTATCCTTCGTAATACGTGTGGAGAATAATAAGAAAGCCGCCCTTGCGCTGAGCGGCTAAGAGCGGGCGATGGGACTCGAACCCACGACCTCTTCCTTGGCAAGGAAGCATTCTACCAACTGAACCACGCCCGCAAGTTATTTTCTTTCGTCCTAAGCGCCCTTATCATACTTCACTCACCCCGATTCGTCAAGGGTAAAACCGCAATTGTTTTGAAACCAACTTCGCGCAGTTTTGGGGTTGCGCGTTTTGAGAAATCTCTTACAATTTAACTGATTTATGTCTATATGACCCATGCTTTCGGAGGAGGTTTCAATGGCTTCGTCTTCCTTCAAGACGACACTGAAGGGCTATGTTGGGTATCGGGGGAGGGAAGGGCAGTGGTCTTTCTTGCTTCACCGCATTACAGGGTTGGGGGTGCTTCTGTTCCTGGCAATCCACATCGTAGATACATCGTTTGTGTACTTCGCGCCGCATCTCTATGATGAAGTGATCGCAATTTATCGCTCTACCCTGTTTGGGCTGGGTGAGGTGGGGCTGGTTTTCTGCCTGTTCTTCCACGGCCTAAACGGCCTGCGCATTGCTTACCTCGACCTGTTCAAACCGCGCGAATGGACGATTGAAAGCGAGCGCCGTTCAGTGGTGATTACGCTGGTCGCTACCCTGGTGTTGTTCATCCCCTCGGCGACCTATATGCTCTATAACCTTTTGCGCCACAACTTTGGCCTGTTTCAGGGCTAGGAGGCAGGGTTCTCATGGCTGTAACAACTTCAACTTCATCTGCGCCCCGGCGCGTGGCGGCTCCTCGCAATTTTGAAACCAACGCCTGGCTGTTTATGCGCTACAGCGCCTTGCTGCTGATCCCCCTGGCTTTCGGTCATCTCATCTTGCAGGATGTGATCGTTGGGGTGCATCAGATTGACCTGGATTACGTTGCCATGCGCTGGGAGCTGGTTGCCTGGCGCATTTACGACGCGGCCCTGTTGGTTTTTGCGTTTGCGCATGGCATGAATGGGCTGCGTCAGGTTCTAATGGATTACATCAAGAGCGACCGCGCTTTCAGGATTGTCAGTTGGGTGCTGTTGATCGGATTTGTGATCATTTCAGCCATTGGCGCCATTGCCATTGTTGGCGGCGTGCGCGCGGCGTCTTAAACTCTTAGGAGAATACACCATGACTCAGACCCACCAATTTGATGTTGTCATTGTTGGCGGCGGTGGAGCGGGGCTGATGGCGGCTTTGTATGCGTCCAAGGGCGCGCGTACCGCTGTCATCAGCAAGCTGTATCCGATCCGGTCACACACCGGGGCGGCCCAGGGCGGCATTGGCGCCGCGCTGGCGAATTACGAAGAAGATCATCCCGAATGGCACACCTTTGATACCATCAAAGGCTCAGACTATCTCGGCGACCAGGATGCCATTGAGTTTATGTGCGAAGAGGCCGTTAAGTCGGTCTACGATCTGGAGCACATGGGGCTGCCGTTCTCGCGCACGCCAGAAGGTAAAATTGCCCAACGCCCCTTTGGCGGGCATACCAACAATGTCACCGGCAAGCCCGTCCGGCGCTCGTGCTACGCCGCCGACCGCACCGGACACATGATCTTGCAGACCCTGTATCAGCAGTGTATCAAGAACAACATCCTGTTTTTTGATGAATACCAGGTGGCCGATGTGTTGTTGGTGAACGGGCAGGCCGCGGGCGTGGTAGCAATTGAGTTGGCTACCGGAGAACTGCACGTCTTCCATGCCAAGGCGGTGGTGTTTGCCACCGGCGGGCATGGCCGCATGTGGGAGATCACCTCGAATGCCTATTCCTACACTGGCGACGGCGCGGCCATTTTACTCCGGCGCGGCCTGCCGCTGGAAGATATGGAATTCTTCCAGTTCCACCCCACCGGCATTTACCGTTTGGGCATTCTCATCACTGAGGCCGTGCGCGGCGAAGGCGGTGTGCTGCTCAACAGCAAGGGCGAGCGCTTTATGGAACGCTACGCCCCGCGCATCAAAGACCTGGCCTCGCGCGACGTGATCAGCCGGGCCATGTACCTGGAACAGCGCGAGGGGCGCGATATTGACGGCAAGCGCTATTTCTTGCTGGATGTGCGCCCCGAAACGGTCAACAAGTACGCTGAACTGGACGGCCGCACCCGCCCCGATGGTACGCCGTACCGGGTGACGGCGGCGGAGATTCTGAGCAAGATCCCGGATATCGCCGATTTTTCGCGCACCTACCTGGGCATTGACCCGGTGAAAGAACCCATGCCCGTCCAGCCGACGGCTCATTATGCCATGGGGGGCATCCCGACCAACAAATACGGCGAAGTGGTCATTGACGCGGCGAATACTGTATTGCCCGGTCTGTATGCCGCCGGAGAATGCGCCTGTGTTTCTGTGCATGGCGCGAACCGCCTGGGGACCAACTCGCTGGTTGACCTGATCGTCTTCGGCAAGTACGCTGGCATTCGCGCCGCTGAGTATGCGCGCGGCGCCAGCTTCCAGACGCTCCCCGACGACCCCACCGAGTTCGTGCGCGAGCAGGTTGCCCGTTTGCAGAGCGGCTCTGGCAAAGAAAAGGCCGCTCATTTGGGCCGTGAGATGCGCACCGAGATGTTCGATAACGTCGGCGTTTTCCGCAACCAGGGCGGGTTGGAACATGCGGTTGAAAAGCTCCGCGAACTGCGTCAGCGTTTCCGCGAGGTCAAAGTAGCCGATACCATGCGGGCCTTCAACCAGGAATTAATGCTTACCTGGGAGCTGGGCAACCTGCTGGAACTGGCTCAGGTGACGGCCGAGGCGGCCCTGGCGCGTCAGGAGAGCCGCGGCGGTCACGCCCGCGAAGATTTCCCCAGACGCGACGATGCCAACTGGCTGAAGCACTCGCTGGCCTGGTGGGAGGATGGCAAGGTCCGCCTGGATTACAAACCGGTGGTGATCACCAAATACCAGCCGAAGGAAAGGACGTACTGAGATGCAGGTCAAATTACGCGTTTACCGCTACCAGCCTGGCAGAGACCAGGAGCCGCATTACGATACCTGGACGGTCGAGGCCGAGCCTACCGACCGGGTGCTGGATTTGCTGGAATACGTGCGCGGTGAGTTTGATGGCACGTTGGGGTTCCGCCGTTCGTGCGCGCATGGGGTGTGCGGCTCAGACGCCGTGCGGATCAATGGCAAAAACGCCCTGGCCTGCAAAGTGCTGGTGAAAGATGTAAATGCCACTGAAATTACGGTGGAGCCGATTTTGGGCCTGAAGGTGGAGAAGGACCTGATTGTAGATATGGAGCCTTTCTTCGCCCAATACCGCTCGGTGCTCCCATACCTGATTAACGATGAACCGCTCCCAGCGGACGGCAAGGAGCGGCTGCAAACGCCCGAACAGCGCCTGTTAATTGAAGACACTACTCGCTGTATTCTGTGCGCGGCCTGCACCACCTCTTGCCCATCGTACTGGTCGAACAACACTTATGTCGGCCCTGCCGCGATTGTCAACGCGCACCGTTTTATTTACGATTCGCGCGACCGCGGCGCCGCTCAACGCCTGGAGATTCTGGCGAAGCCTTCTGGCGTGTGGCGCTGCCGCACGGTGTTTAACTGCACCCTGGCCTGTCCGCGCGATATTAAGATCACCAAAGCCATTGCCGAGGTGAAGAATTCTATCCGTACCGGACGGTTAGACGTGGTTGAACCGCTGGATGAAGAAGCGGTGGGCCTCGGATAAAACAGTCTTTGCCTCTAAACCTCAGCACACGCCGGCTTGCCCGGCGTGTTTTTATTAACCTTGAACAAACAGGATGAAGGTAACACCATTCTTTGTAAACCTTCACGTGACAATTTACCCTTTCTAGGGTATAAGAAGGGGAGATTTCTCGAGGGCGTTTTTTATATCTCTATTGATTGGGGGACCATCCCTTAACAAACCGCATGATAGAGAAAACAAAGACGCTGCCGGGTTTTCATCATGGGGAGGTGGCATTTCTTATGGTAGATATCCTGGTCGTTGTGGGGCTTCTGGCGTGCGCTGTCCAGGCCATCCGCGCCGGGCGGCTGCTGATCTCGGCTTTGTGGCTGGCCGGGACGAGCGCGCTGACCGCGCTGCTGATGTACCGGTTAGGCGCGCCAGAGGTTGCCGTGATTGAGCTGAGCGTGGGGGCGGGGCTGGTTACGGTTCTTTTTGTATTTGCCATCAATATCGCGGGGGAGGAAAGCCTGGCCGCGCCGCCGCTGGTTCCCCGCCCGTTGGCATGGTTATTGGTAGTGGGTTCGGTGCTGTTATTGGGCTGGTTGAACCTCAGCGTGCTGGGGATTGCCATCGCTCCGCGCCCGGCTCCCGGTTTTGCTGATGTGGTTTGGGGGGAACGCCGCCTGGACGTGTATTTGCAAATTGTGCTTATTTTTACGGGCGTTTTGGGCGTGCTGGGGTTAATGGCCGAGTCGCACCCCTCGGCGGCAGACTGCGCGCCGCTCAAAAAGAGCGGCTTGCCCGGTGAAGACGTCTCGCTGCCAGTGAGGGAAGAAGTGGACATTCAGGAGAAGGTCTCGTGAACGCATCCATTGGGCTGATAGCCATTGTCGGGCTGTTGGGGGTTGGCCTGTATGCGCTGTTGATCTCGCGTAACCTGATGAAAGTGATCGTGGGGCTGCAAATTATGGTCAAGGGCGCCATGCTGGCGATGATTGCGGCAGGGCAGGTGGCCGGGCAGCCGGTAGTGGGGCAAAGCCTGGCTTTAACCGTCATCGTGGCCGATACCATCGTGGCGGTTGTCGGCCTGGCGCTGGCCGTTCAGGTGCGCCGCCGCTTTGGAACGCTGGATATCAAGGCGTTATCTACTCTGCGGCGGTAAAGGAGCGAGGTTCTGCATGGTTCCAATCTGGATATTCCTTGTCATTGGACTGCCCTGGCTGGGCGCGCTGCTCGTTGGCCTGGTGGGAGATGCCCGCCCGCGCGCGCAGCACGCCCTGGCGGTGGTCTTTGCCGCCGCGGGCGGATTGGTTTCGCTGTTGTTGTTAGGCGCTGTCCAGGCGCCCTCTCCGGTTGGCTTGACCGCGGGCGGCGTGTTCGGTGATTTTTACTTTGTGCCCGACGGTCTGGGCGTGTTTCTGGCGGTGGTCGCCGCGGTGATTGGCGCGCTGGCGGTGGTTTTTTCGGTAGATTACATGCGCGGCGAAGCTCAGTTGGGGCGCTACTACAGCCTGGTGCTGTTTTTCATCGGCGCAATGGTCGGGCTGGTGCTGACCAGCAACCTGTTGCTGCTGTTTGTGTTTTGGGAAATCACCGCGCTGTGTTCTTACGGCCTGATCTCGTTTTATAACGATGACCCCAAAGCGGTGGCGGGCGGCATTAAAGCTTTGATTATGACCCAGGTGGGGGGCGTTGGCCTGCTGTTAGGTGCAATTCTGACCTATGCGTTCCTCGGCACGGTGGACCTGAACATCTTGATAGAAAAAGCCGCTTCATTGCCGGGGGATGTGCTGGCCTGGATGGCTTTTGGCTTTCTGGCGGCGGCGGCGGCCAAGAGCGCGCAGTTCCCCTTCCAGACCTGGCTGCCCGATGCCATGGAAGCCCCCACGCCAATCAGCGCGCTGATTCACGCGGCCACGATGGTGAACGCCGGGGTTTATCTGCTGGCCCGTTTTTACCCGGCGTTTGAAGGCGTGCCTTATTGGCGCGAGGCCGTGATGGCCGTGGGGATGCTCTCGGCGGTGCTGGCGGCGTGCATGGCCCTGGTGGCGACCGATCTGAAGCGCGTGCTGGCCTATTCAACCGTCAGCCAGTTAGGGTACATGGTCTATGCGGTGGGGGCGGGGGGCATCTTTGCCAGTCAGTACCACCTGCTCAGCCATGCGGTGTTCAAAGCACTGCTGTTCCTGGCCGCTGGCGCGGTGATTCACTCGGTAGGGACGCGCGATATGCTCAAGATGGGCGGGTTGGGCCGCCAGATGGGCCTGGTGCGCACTGTGTTTGTGATTGGCGCGCTGGCGCTGGCGGGCCTGCCGGTTTTTAACGGCTTTTGGAGCAAAGAACTGGTGCTGGAAGCCGGTTTGAAGGGCGGTCCAGCCTGGATGTGGGGCGTGATGGTCCTCAGTGCCGGTCTGACGGCCCTGTATACCTTCCGCTGTGTCTGGCTGGTGTTTTACGGACAGCCGCGCAGTCACCTGCATGTCCATCCGACCGGCGTAGCCATGAAAGTCGCGCTGCTACCCCTGGCTGTGGGTGTGCTGACCACCTGGCTGCTGGCCGGGCCGTTCAGCCACATGCTGGCGGCCAGTTTGCCGTTCCATCACATCGAGGCTGAGGAAACAGCGCAGTGGCTCATGGAGGTAATCACAGCCCCCGCTACCTGGGCGGCGCTGGCCGTGGTGGGGTTGGGGTTGGCGGCCTGGCAGCAGCGGGAGCGGCTGTTATTCTTCACAGAAGCCCTGGCCGATTTCGCGCGCGCCGCTGAGCACAGTTTTGGATTTGAAGCGATCAACGGCTGGATTGTGGCGCAGATTATGGCTGTGTCCGAAGATCTGCGCGGACTGCACACCGGCCAGCTCAACTGGAATATCCTGGGCATCGTCGCTGGGTTGGCGGTGGTGCTTTTGATCCTGGCGTTAGGAGCCTGAACCGCATGGCTGCACCCTTCTTACTGACAATTTTACTGGCGCTGCCGTTCCTGTTCGCTCCGGTGATCTACCTGGCCGGGCGGGTGAGCCTCCGGATGGGCCGGTCCGCGGCCCCGGCGCGCTGGCTGGCGATCCTGGCTGTGGGGCTAACGTGGATCCCCCTCATCATGCTCGCGCCCGTAGTGTCGCAGACCGGCGCTGTTGACCTGCTCATCGGCGGCATCTCCCTGCGCATGGATGGCGTCAGCCTGCTGTTAGAAGGCGCGGTACTGGCGTTGGGGACGCTGGTGTTGGTTTTTTCGGTCCCCTATATGCACGGCAGCGCGGGCGAGGAAAAGTATTACGCTCTTCTGCCAGCCATGATTGGGACGATTATCGGGCTGAGCTGTGCCAATGACCTGTTTAACCTGTGGGTCTGGTTCGAGGCGATGGCGGTCAGTTCGTACCTGTTGGTGGCTTTCTACCACGAGCAGCCGGCTTCCTTAGAGGCTGGCGTGAAATACCTGGTGCAGAGCGCAGTTGGTTCTGGCCTGGTGCTGATGGGCGTGGCCCTGGCTTTTGCCCATGCTGGTTCACTGCGGCTGGATGAAATCGCCCGGTCGGGCTACAGCCTGCCGGTGTTAACGGCGGGGGCGCTGTTCCTGGTCGGTTATGGCGTGAAGACGGCGCTGGTTCCCATGCACACCTGGCTTCCCGACGCCCACGCCCAGGCTCCGAGCGGCATCAGCGCCATGCTTTCGGGGGTGGTGATCGAAGCTGGCCTGGTTGCCATGCTGCGCGCCCTGGGCAGTCTGCCTGGCGGCCCAGCCGGCCCGGCGGTGTGGGGCTGGCTGCTGCTGACCTTTGGCGCGCTCAATCTCTTGATTGGCAACCTGATGGCTCTGCGCCAGACCCAGGTGAAGCGAATGCTGGCTTATTCGAGCCTGGCCCACATGGGCTATATGCTCGTGGGTTTTGGCGTCTCGGCGGGGTATCACATCAGCGATGCGGCGGCGGGTGGGTTTTTTCACCTGTTTAACCACGCCATGATGAAGGGCCTGGCCTTTTTATCCGCCGGGGTTCTGCTGTACGGTCTGCACATGGCGAAGGGCGATCATTCCCCGCTGGTAGTGGATGATCTGAATGGGGCCGCGCAGCGCTACCCACTGACGGCTTTGGCCTTAAGCGTGGCTTTGCTGGCCTTGGGCGGCCTGCCGCCGCTGGCCGGTTTTATGTCAAAGTGGCAGATTTTTGCGTCCGGGGCCATCACGCAGAACCCAGGGGTGATCTTACTGGTGGTGTTTGCCGCCCTCAACAGCGTTCTCTCGTTGGGGTATTATGCGCCGCTGGTCAACCGGCTGTACCGCAAAGTTCCTTCTCCGGCAGTGCAGGCCGGCGCAAAAAGCTCCGTCCTGATGAATCTGCCTCTGGTGATGTTGACCCTGGTGGTGGTGGTCTTCGGTTTCTGGCCGGTGCTGGCAACTCCCATTACCGATCTGGCCGCTCAAAGCCTGATGCATTTATTTGGTGGAAATTAACGAGGAGCCGCATGGAAATTTTATCCCCTCCGATTGCGTTTCTCATCAACATCCCCCTGGTGTTGATGATCGTCTGGCTGGGCCGGCAGTTGGCGGCCCCGGCCGAAGATCCCAGCGCCGCCAAGAGCAGCCTGTACGGGTCCGGCGAAGAGGCCCCTCTTCTCAGCGCCGCGCCCGGTTACCGGCCTTTCTTCCTGGTGGCTTTTTTCTTCGCCATTCTGCACCTGGGAATGCTGGTGCTGGGGTTCGGCAATCTGTCACTGCCGCAGGGCGTGTATATCTTGGGGCTGGCCCTGGCCCTGGTCGCTTTGATCTTAGGGTGAGGGGGTAGCTATGAATTCATCCATTGACCTCAGCACGCCCTGGCAGCAAACGCTGAACAAGGTGCGCCGGTGGGCTTTCATCCATTCGCCCTGGGCCATTCATTTTAACAGCGGATCGTGCAACGGGTGCGATATTGAAATCCTGGCGACGCTCACCCCCCGCTACGACCTGGAGCGTTTTGGGGTGAAGTTGCAGGGTTCGCCGCGCCACGCGGATATTTTAATCTGCACCGGCCCGGTCACGCGCCTGGCGCGCGAGCGCCTGATCCGCACTTACGAGCAGATGCCCAATCCTAAGTTCGTGGTGGCGGTGGGTTCGTGCGGCACATCGGGGGGCATTTTTTCGGGCTGTTATAACATCGTTGGTGGGATTAACGAAGTTTTACCGGTCAATGTCTTTATCCCCGGCTGCCCGCCGCGGCCCGAAGCGATCATTGATGGCCTGGTCCAGTTACTTGGGAGCCTGAAATAAAACGATGAATACGTACATCAACCTGCAAGATATGGAGCCGCTGTTAGCCCCCGTGACGGAGCGTTTTGAATGGCGCGACGATTACCGGCTGGATGCCAACCTGCGGCCCGATAAGCTTCTGGCGGCCATCCAAACGCTCCAGAGGGCCGGCTGGCATTACCTTTCGGCGATCACCGGCATAGACGTTCCGCCGACGAGCGAAGGCGGGGATGCCGCGCAGGAAGGGCAGATCGAGCTGTTGTATCACTTTTGCAGTGGCCCTGCGACGTTGACGCTGCGCATGCATGTACCCTACAGCCACCCGGTTGTGCCTTCCGTCTGCGGACTCATTCCTTACGCCACCCTTTATGAGCGTGAACTGATCGAAATGCTGGGCGTGGAGATCGAAGGCACGCCTTCAAAGGAACGGCTGCTGCTGCCCGACGACTGGCCGGACGGGGTTTACCCACTGAGGAAGTCTTTTACAGGGTTGTAAGATGGAAAAAACAACGAATCAGGAAAAATTTATTATTCCCATCGGGCCGCAGCACCCGGCCTTAAAAGAACCCGGCCATTTTGAGTTCACCGTAGATGGCGAGATAGTCACAGGCGCATCGGTGCGGTTGGGGTATGTGCATCGAGGCATCGAAAAGGGCGCCGAGAGCCGTAACTGGACGCAAAACATGTATCTGGTAGAAAGAGTGTGCGGCATCTGTTCGCATATTCACGCCACGGCCCTGGTGCAGGGGGTTGAAAAGCTGGCTGGCGTGCAGGCCCCGCCGCGCGCTCAGTATATTCGGACACTGGTGTCGGAATTAGAGCGCATTCACAGCCACCTGTTGTGGGTGGGAGTGGCGGCGCATGAAGGCGGCTTCGATACTCTCTTTATGTATTCCTGGCGCGACCGCGAGACGGTTATGGACCTGCTCGAGGCGATCACCGGCAACCGCGTCAACTACTCTGCCAACCTGATCGGCGGGGTAAAGATGGATGTCTCTACCGAGCAGGCCGACGCGATCCGCCGAGGGATCGACTTTCTGGAAGGGCGCTGCCGTCACTATCTGGAAGTGGTCAATACGGATGAGGCTTTTCTGGCGCGCACTCGTAACGTGGGCAAAATGACCTATGAGCAAGCCATTGCGTTTGGTGCAGTTGGGCCGACCGCCCGCGCCTCTGGCGTTGAGATGGATATTCGCGTTGATGCGCCCTACGGGGCCTATAAAGACATCCCGGTGAACCGCGTCACCGATACGCGCGGCGACCTGCAAGCGCGTTTTGTGGTGCGTTTGAAAGAATTGTTCGAGACCTTCCGGCTGATTCGCATCCTTCTCGACCAAATGCCCTCTGGTGAACTGGTCACGCGCGTGCCGCGCCGCATTCCGGCGGGCGAGGTGATCAGCCGGGTGGAAGCGCCGCGCGGCGAGCTGTTTTACTTCCTCAAGAGCAACGGAACCGAAAAACCAGAGCGGTTGAAGATCCGCACGCCCAGCCTGTGCAACTGGGCTTCGGTGATGCAGTTGGCTGTGGGTCACAAACTGGCCGACATGCCCATGATGCTGGTGGGAATTGACCCCTGTTTTTCCTGCAACGACCGCCTGGTGACGATCCGGCGGCGGGCGCAGGGATCGGCGCAGGTCTGGACCTGGGATGAACTCAGGCGTTATGGAATTGAGTATTACCGATGAATTCTTTGCCCATCCCCCCTCTCGTTGCGATGCTGTTATTCCCTGGCGGGTTGTTCTTGCTGGCCGCGGGAATGTTCTAT